>JAAUXU010109460.1_pt1 | contig 44607 bp, 34 predicted proteins | sample 7278151 | NCBI WGS metagenome assembly JAAUXU01 (sample SAMN14350113, study PRJNA611818) | marine sediment metagenome | isolation source: surface marine sediment (1.8m) | place: French Polynesia: Moorea | collected 2018-08
ACCAGTAATGCAATGGGAGGGACAGTGCATACCAGTAATGCAATGGGAGGGACAGTGCATACCAGTAATGCAATGGGAGGGACAGTGCATACCAGTAATGCAATGGGAGGGACAGTGCATACCAGTAATGCAATGGAGGGACAGTACATGCCAGTAATGCAATGGGAGGGACAGTGCATACCAGTAATGCAATGGGGGGACAGTGCATACCAGTAATGCAATGGGGGGACAGTGCATACCAGTAATGCAATGGGGGGACAGTGCATACCAGTAATGCAACGCCGGATATTGCATGGCATAATTTCTGGAGTCGGCCGTGAAGTGTGAAATATGAAGCTAAATGTTTTTAATCTTTCTGCACAATCTCCAATTTCTTTCACGTCTCTCATTTTCTTCACCCTCCCCATATGCATAATGGGGTGTGCCCATTTATTAAATTTGGAACTTTGGCCGGTCCCGCCCTATAGGCGTACCTTTCGCTAGAGTAAAAATAGCTACCCAACCAAACTATCCTTCAGCCAAAAGACAGGACCACAAGCTGGGCCCGGTGCTCCTGCACCAATGGATGTTGGCCTGATCAGCCTCATTTCGGATTTATTTTAAATTTGATACATGAAAGTAGCAGTAATAATTTTTAGCCTCGTTGTAACAATGTGACGTTGCCCAGTGAAGTCATCTACCTTCTTCAGAAATTCGGGAGCCCGACCTTTCAGGGACCCACGTCTATGAATGAGCATAAGGGAGAAATCCCACTAAAATGACTGCAGATGACTTCACCGTGTGGACCAAATGGGTTGGGGACACGACCACAACCACCGCAAGTCGCAATAAGCGCGAAAGAAATAGGAGTGTCAAATGTCCCAAATCATGCATACATGATTCTTCACTCCTTTGCGGCGCGACAACTTTCTATAGCGAAATCATGCACAAATTCACCTTGAAGGTTACACCTCCCAATTACAGGGTTTTTTACAATGTAAAGCATCGAAGAGCACTTATATTGCCGCACTCACCACGTAGGTCGTAAGGGCACTTTTGCTTATCGCGTATTATCCAACGTGACCCAATGTTATGGGGACGGCGATGCCACTCGGCCTTGCAGCCGATTAAGGCCTTCTTTTGTGAGCAGACGCCTACTTTTCACACCTCGTCGCGACCCAGACTCATCCTATCATTTCCGCCAGTCATCGATGATACCGACGCCTCCGCGAGGCCAAAACTGCAGTCATACACAATATGGAAATTGGCACGTGCATCGATAAGTGCACAAGACCCGCAAGATGCTCGAGTGTGCGGACGTGTGCAACATGAGAGAGTAATGATCTGGAGACAACGGAAATCGTTACCTGTCCTCGTCTCTTCATGCGCAAGACTTTGGACAAACTAAAAAAGGAACTAAGCGGTTTTAAATTACGTACATCGCTTACGGTGATGGCGAAGATTGATTTGCCCCCGTACGAGGCGAAGTCGGATAAGCGCCTAGACAACCGTCAATAAGAAGACGATCATATCTTGCATCATGAGCTTCAACTGCATTGGCCATTGCCACCAGTATGCCTTGGTAGGTACTTATGGATTGATTCCAGGCCCGAGGACAACAAAAAATTTACCAAACAACAGCGTTGTCAGATCTACGAGAACAGAACATTGCCGAATGTTATACCAAAAAAACATCGAAACACTAAATACCCATTGTTACAAAGAGCCAAGCAGTTTTTGCCCCCGAAAACGGCCAACCGCTGAACAAATCTAAAGTGTTGTCCCACTGAGAGGGTCTGAAAAAGCCAGACGTCTTATAATTTGGTGGGCAAATATGGCATCTGGTAGCTCTGAACTGAGCCACACGGCTATCTGAACAAGGTCCCCTCCCCCTTCCCAAAGCAGGCACTTGTCGAGGATGCTCCTCTCCCGGATCAACTTCAAAGACAACAAACAACTGTGGAGTCCCTGCCAAGTATCGAGGGAGCAGAAAAATCTCGGGACGTCGCCGGGTACACGTTGCATAACTGGTGACTCCTGTACATGTTCTACATAAAACGCCAGTGCTCACACGTATAGACTCCGACGTAAATGACCATTCTTTGCTGGAGATTTAGACTCACTCTGTCACTCTTTTTTAGTATCACAATACTCCGCTATCACTTTTCCTCCATTTTGAAGAACAAATCATTGCTGGTGTCAAGAATTACGTATATGGAGTCGGAGCAGCATAGTCACGGAGCTGAGATGCCAAAGAATCTCTCTCTCTCATTGTTCTGTTACGACTCCGTGCTCTGCCTTCAAGTGTAAGTGCATTGAATGGACCTCCTGTCACAACCGTTAGTCGACCCACGACATGTACCACCTGACCAAGGAGCACGCCAGCAGCAGCAGCAGCCGCGTGGTCCTGCGCCAGTGGCAACGGCAGCAGTTTCCTAACGCGCCCATTATTTGCGGCGCAAGCTGCACATTAGCGGGTCTTGGTACGTACGTGCAGTGCAGAGAGAAGAGTCGAGGGGGAAGAACAAGGGCAGGATGAAAGGGGTAGGAAATGAGACGAAATGCTCACGTAAGCAATGGCTGTGAGGGCATCAATAACGCGCACACACGCACGTCTGAGCTTCCATCGGAAGTGCGTATGTACTAAGTTGTAGACTAATGCTGCTTCTTCCCCTCCAAGTAGCACAACCTCTGCTGGAGGAGGCCCGAAAAAAAAAAGATCTTCCGCGTGCTTCTGGCGCACCACATACGTAACAAGTGTGAGGATTGTGGAGGAACGAGAAAACATTAGAGTACGAGCTCCTAATTGTTTGTTGTTTGCTTCCGTGATATTTTTCTTTCCTCGCCAGCACTGTTCTCGTACACTAGTGACATATGAGAAAAGCCTTTAAAGCCTCCTTTTTTTCTCAGGCACTTACAGAAGTCGAACTGAGTTGGTGACGAGGCAAAAAAAAGCCGCGGTTCTGCATTTCATCCACATGACGACTTTTTTTTGGCCTTCGCGATTGCTCGTTGCAACGCTCGATAACTCACTGGCTTTCAATCTATGTGATGAGCACTGGCATCCGTACGTGTCATTTGCATATTTCGCTCAAGTAACTTCCTAGAGGTCTCCAAAAGACCAGTTGTTTTTCCGGAGATGCTAAATAGCAGCTGTGTGATGCATCATGACTTGAAGATAGTTTGATTTCGACTATGGGTTCAGCCCTAGATCACACGCAAATTCGTATAAGAATTCGTATCCGAACGTAAGAATGAGTCTATTATTGGAGTGGGGTGAGAAATGCTCTTACCGCAAATGCACTGCCGCTGCCTGCCAGGTAGACTCTAAAAATCCAACACCCTGAAAGTGTTGAGAAGTAATCCTGCAGGCTCTAATACTCTGGCAGCTCCAATAATCCTGTTCATTCCTTTGTTAAGCTCTTATTATTGGCACCGCTGGCAGCCCCTCATTCCATCTCATCGTCACCGGTATTAGTTGAAAAACAGTTCGGCTGGCTGTAATGATCCAACACCCTCGAGGAGGAGTTCGCACACTATCAGGAATGTCTGAGTATTTACAGTAGTTCTTGTCCGCTAACGAAAAGGACTGGTCAGTTAACCACCTCAACTCACCAGCCCTGATCGTCCATCTACCACCTCTTCAAGGATGGCACTTTTCATCATGAGGTTTTGGCGTACTAATGGCTCCTGCTACCGCGAGGCCTGGAGATGTATAGATAGGCAAAGTTGAATCACCCGAGACAGCATCTGACTCATGTCTTTTTTTTGGGCACTAAGGGCGAGGATAAAGGTAGCAGGAGAGGTAGGAAATTAGGAGCCCTCTTAGCCATTTTAAGTGATGATCCTGCAAATGGATGCAGTGCAAATTATGCTCATGCAAATTGTTGTCAATTATAGAGTCAGCGGAGTCATCATCCAATTAATGCAAAGGTCATTAGTCAGCCGAGCAGGAGATGAGACCAGCGGGTATAGAGAGCATGAGAGAGATATGACAACTTTCACCGTTTAAGAGCACCAACAGCCGAGACCACCATGGTGACAGTTATGACCAGAGCAGCAGGAGGTAAGGGGGTATTTTTCCAGGAAGTTCTCAAGTAATAGCAGGAAAAAATGTGCATTTTTTATGGGACGTGAATCATAAAATGGGACGAAGAGAGTAATGTGAAAGTACTGCAAAGACGTCTGTTTGGCCGACCCATTCTAGCCCCAGGTTAGCAGACATGGTGTGCTACCTACGGTCGTTCTGAGTGCGCCCTCGACGCAACATAATTCTGGCTTCCACATTTCATTTCCTGTCGGTGCGCAAGCGCCGTTTCATAAGCATCGCGTTGAAGGCTCTGACTGAGAATCTTGTTGTGCGGATATTTACTCCCATATTACTTGGAGTCTTCAGTCGTATATAAATTATTTGTCAAGCTTTTCCCACTTTAGCACTCGGTGCGCGGACGCATGAGGCGCTCAATCATACGCTGACACCAATCGGTCTTTCTTGGAGAGTGACATATAGATCAGAATAAACTGCCAGGAAGCAACTGTGTTCTGCACAATACGTATTTGGCAATGCTGTCGATCAATATCGGTGACGGCGGTAAATATACAAGGTGCAAAAGTGCTTTTTCCAGCCACGCTTCTGGCCCCTCTGTCTTCCTTCCTCCTTTGAAGATATTGACGATGCCACAGGTGACTGATTCCTCGTGTTGTCTAGGCTTGGTCGGAAATTAAAGCTCCTTAAGTCATTACAAGAATAAATCGGCAATATTTTCTGCGTGTCGCTCACGCACCAGTTAAACGTCTGTACTGATGATGCCTCCAGTTCTTCCAGTGAGACAGACCTACAGGGCCTAATGCAAGGCTTTGTGATCTATAGTATCGGCATCGAAAATCCCAACCTTTCAAAATATCAAATATCAACAATATTTAAAAAAAAAACCCGCGATATTTTGTCGATACCATATCGAAAGTGCCAACACCCCCATGGACCCTTGAAATTTTTGTAGCACCTTCGGCCCCTGGCACCGCCACGAAAAAATCCCAACGTTTTTGGGAAATCAGCATCTTGGACTAAATATGAGATGATGCCTTGGGCCTTCCACCAGCCGTGTCGATATCGAATATCGCGATATTTGACCTCGATACATCAAATGTCACGACGTCGGTCAATCTGGGACCCGGGATAACGGGAACCGGGAAGCTCCAAGCATTTTGGGCAGGAAAGCCAACCCGAGATAAGCTTTTTCCCCGTGACATCACTTTCCACCCAGATCGGGAAATGTCCTCAACTGCGTTGTCATTGCGTCTAGAGAAACATCTGCATTGGTAGAGAGGGATGAAGGCAAACAACGCTTGGAAAAGGTCATAGTGCATATGGCCGTGAATATCTAACTTAGCGGATATCGCATGTCTCATTAAAGTGTGTCACTGTAACCCTACATCAACAAAGATTGATTTTCTCTCTCTGGAAGGTGTTGTAAGAACCCATTTCGAGTGTCCCTGAGCATGTGAAACTTGATTGTAACTAAAACTAGATGTGAGTAGGTAACTTGGAACAGTTGTGTCAAAAGTTCCCAATACCTCGTACCGGATAATTACCAATATAAGAAGTCTATGATGATAAATTGAGAAAAAGTGCTGTCCGACTTTGCGACTATCTCGAGGTATTTTTCTCCCAGGATTCCATGTTACGTGGAAGAGAAAGTTGGTGAATCTGTCGTTAAGCTCAAGAGTCATGAGATCCGAGTACACCAGGACCACCAGCATCGAGCATTCCACTTATTGGTCGATCAAGGATTCTTCTGATGCAAGACCCGTAAAGTTCGTACGTGTCAAGAATAGGCCTCTTGACGGATGTCCTCTGTTTCTCCAAAAGTCAAGGTGTTTCCTAGGAGGACCCGCGTGGAGACTTCAGCAAAGTCTCTCTGATCATAGGACGAGATGCTATTCCGAAGAAAAAAAATCACCTGCCGAACTTTTATTCTACTTTTTTCTCCCACAACAAATGACCTCGACATAAAAGTGGTGCACGCATTATTGACCCACGATAAATAATTATTCAGTATGAGCTCGCTTGCATGGTCACATAACCTGTGACATGATCGTGGGCATGGGAGATTTAGAAACCCTCTCACACAACGACCTCTCGGTTGCCAAGAACCTTCACCGTGAAGCCTTTCGCACACCACTGCACGACTGCATGCTCAAATACCCAGTACGTATGTGTGTGCATGTGTGTACGTACCGGACGTAGGTACGTACATACTACATGCGTGTAGATGCTGCTGTTGGAGTGCGACATCTGCTCTTAAAAAAAAGATCTCTCGCTTTGTGCGTGCAAATGTGAAAGGATCGAGAGTGGGTAATAATATGAGATGACTTTGCCCTTTCTTGTCTCAAAAACCTTTCCTTAGCTGCAGAAATGAAAATTTTTCGGTCCAACTGCTGCTCACGTAGGCTTAAATTATTTTTAAACTTGCACCATGTGGGTACAAAAATGCGTACAAAAGTGCGTCTTTGTGGCTGTCTAAAGTGGTGATCCAATCAATGCTGAGGAAGAACTCCTCAAAGGGTCTGCAAAAGGACTGAAGCACTGCTTTTCGGTGTTATCTCCCTCATTGTTTGCATACAATTTGATATGCGTGACCTCGTCACGGGACGAGTGACTCCTTGCCTTGGATCCAGTCCAAGTCTGGGACGACATCAAGGCATTTCTTTCTCTCTTCACCTCGCTTGTCCGTCAACGTCGCCAATGGTGTCGCGTTGCTTCGCTGTTCCGGCTACTTTCGTTCCTCTGACAGAGATTTTCGCACTTCTGTCCAATGCTTGGTTAGAACTGCAAGTCCCTAAGTACGTGCGTGCGATTAGCGAACATCCGCTCCCGATTCAAAAACCCACTGGTTTCTCTTGGTGGCCTGAAACACTCCCAATGTCACCCCTGTCGTCCTTCCCCCTTGAGTCCTCCCGCCCATTGACCTCCCACATCCCATCCCGTGCCCATTTATGCCACCCTCATCGGAGACTTTTTATGTCTCTCATTGTACGGAAACGCTTGAGACGACCAATATTGCGGACACTTGCACAGTCGACCTTCGCGAGGAATGACTTCACCACGTCGAAGGTCCTTATATAATGTATTGGTCGATTGCAAAAAGCACGAAGAAATCAATTTCTAGTCTACACCTGTGTATCGAAGGTTGACTGAACAGTACATACTCAATTTTGGCAAAGGGTCAGGCAGGCAGCATAATTATGCCGGAATCGGGGGTTTTGCAAAGTCATTTCTGAACTCACTAAATAACATTGCCAAACTCGAATATCTACTGCAGCTTGAGAGCGCTGCTGTTCCTTCACTGACCAGATCGACCACCTTGGATGCGTTAGAGCTGCATTTATGACGTCGCAATGACTCTGACTGCGGGTAGGCACCCATGTTGTTAGCCTTCGGTTTTGTCTGGCAGAGATATGATCATAAGGGGAAGGAGAAATTTGCAATTTGTCTCAAGTTATCTCTCCCGGTGATTCTAGTGAGATGTCACTGGCCAATATTTATTGGTCACTCTCCCGCAGGGACGTTTGCAGGGACCATGAACCTCCCACCTGGAGATGCACCGAGCAAGAAGGAGAACCAAACTTGCCCTCATCTGGGGTCCCGTTTACACTGCCAATTTTCGTCACACCAGCGCATCAGCGCTGACTGACCCTTGTGCAATAGCGGCACAACTCTGCCAGTGCAAAAGAAACTTAAGCATGAGAGAAGGAAGAAAATGTACGACCAGAGTGAGGACACACCTATGAGGATCTATCCTTGGAGGTTCATTCATCCAAGCTTTTGTGGCGTCGCTTCTCGCACACGTACGGTATAAGCTTATATAGAGAGTTTGATGATAGAATATTAGCGTCGCTTCGTTTGGTCAGGTTTACTATCAGTCTGACGTGCAAGAATCGCTATCCTTTATTGGGATATTCAAATGAGGTTTTTTGTACTTTCTTCCTCAGTCATCCATTGTGAGGCGGTCGTCATGCTCGCTTCTCTGAGCATCTTTCGTTGCTGCGATCTGCATGCTGATGTCAGTGGTGGAAAGAGCGAACGAAGTCGGAGCCGCCGGAGCCGCCGGAGCGGCCGGAGCCGTCAGAGCCGTTGGAGCCGCCGCCGGAGCCGCCCGCCGCCTCCAGTGAGACACGTATGCAAATGGCCCCACCGAGAAAGAGCGGGAAAAAAAAGTTGCTGCTTGGAGCAGGCATTTCCGCTCTCGCCTCCGCGGCTAAGGTAATGTTTGTTAGCGCCACCGAATCAAATGAGATCTTTATCTCGGAAGGCGTGCACAAGGAGAGGGAAAAGTTGAAAACGTGTCCGTAGAAACCAACTCTTTGGGAGATTTGGGATTCTGTTTTTTTTTACGCACACTGCAAATCTTATTTCCTCATGACTAAGGCGATCATAAAAGAGTACGGCGACATTTACCGCCAATTCCTGGCAATTAAAAATTCCGCGTTGACCAGGAAGTGCACGTCAGCATCATCCTGATCCATCCCCTGAGGTCAAACAACTCTTCTTCCTCTTCTTGCCTCCAATTCCGTGTGCGGACGTAAAAAAGGGCCGATGCGGATTCTTCTGGAATGGATATGAGACACACAAGGGTCATGGACGGAAGTCTGATCTGTTATCAATGCCATCCGGATCACCGGGGGAAATCTCCATGGGAAGAGAGTGAGAAATGATGAACTCAGAGCAACGAGCTCGTCTACAATTGCTCCTCAGTTGACTTCATTTCACCTCCATACCTGATACAAGTGGACGAGAATTGAATGGGACAAAGTTAGGTGAAAGCAGATGAGGCAAAGAGCCATTCCTGCCAAGGCCTGCAGAGAGAAGTCGTCGACCATATGGACTCAATTGACTTGTCAAGATGAATGAAATGTACTTCTCCAGTTCAGATACGTCTGTTGTCGGCATGACGCGGACAGCATCAGACCCTGAAGGATCAAAACTGGGAAGCAGCATGGATTGATCGATCCGGGTTGACTTGGGTCGACTCCGGTGCTCGTAGACTGACAGAGGACATGTGTGCGTGCACACATACAGCGGCGATCGGACCCCGACTGAGATCGTGGCCCACTGACACTGACTTTGGTGCATCGACGACGACTCCCACGGCTTCGATGAGCTGCAATGGTGTTTGCGAAAACCACGAAGCAGACGCGTGTACGTTTCTCTCGACGCCACCGCAGAAGCCTTGACCACTGCGCACTGCAGGCGTGGAGCGAGCGACAGAGCGGCCGAGACTTACCCGACCGAGCGCCCGACCGAAGCAGTCAGCCTTGCATGCTGCAGGCAGATGAGCCACTAATCTTATCAGAAAATTCGTCCTCTGTAGGCGTTTAATGTCCGGCAAGAATTTCCTGTGCAGGCTGCATGACCAACCACGTTCTTCATCTCCTTCCTGGTTTTCGGGCATCTCTGGTTCACCCCGTCCGCATGTAGGTACTAAGCATTGAGCCTTGAGAGAGAATGCATATGATGGCGATGGCGATGATGGCGTCGGTCAGTTATGCTAATGTCTTCTCTTGCACTGACCAAACACGGGCTGCCAGGCAGGCAGCCGGCCAGGCAGCCAGGCAGGCTGCAGATGCACATTTCGTGATGACACTGAGAAATGGCCATCGCCTTTGATGATATTTCCTTCGCCAAATAGTTTTGTACACATCGGGTGGCCCTATAACACTTTGTTTGGAGGCACCTCATTCATGAGAGGCACATGAGCTTCAATCAGAATGCAACAGCGTAAGAGGTTGCAGTATAAGAACTACTGCAGACAACTGCTGCAATTGATATTGATGACGAACAATCTTGGACCACGAAACCCGGAGAGCGGATTTTTTTGCACAGTTGGGCCCAGATTGTGCAATAATTTTTGATGAACTGCAAATTATTGGGCGAAAACGCCAACTCATTTGTTTGACCCCGGATTAATGATTTGTTCTCTCTTGATTACACCTCTCCGTCCTTTTCCAACATAGTTGGTTTATCTTTTGCATGAAAGAAAAATTTCCGAATCTAGCAAACTTTTCTATATTTACTACATAAATGCCTTCGGACACAGTAGACAACTTAAATTGGCAACTCTGGATGTGGCAACCTGTTAATTTTTTGGCCGAAATGGCTGCCTGAAATTTGGAATCACAGCAAATGCAACACAACAAACTGCGAATTTTCAACATTTTTTTGAGGAAATTTCTCTGCTGCTTCCTTTAAGCCCGAAATGTCCAGGCCCAGGCCCTCCTACATGACCTTGTCGTTGAAGGACGAGCTCCATGCCCTTGCCAAGGACATGAAGAAGTCTGAGGTTCTCCAGTGCAATGAGGCGAAGGAATGGGGCCAAAGTGCCACGATGTGCCTCATTATGAAGAAAAAGACAAGATCAGGGAGGAGTTAGAAGTGCGTGGCAAATTGAAGAGGAAGAGGCTCCAAGCCAGAGTCTCAGGGACTATTGGTAATGTCCTCCGCTGGTGATGTAAAAATAAACTGGATCCAACAGCAAGGGTCACTTCTCCATGCTCTCTTGGCTGGGGTACCCAAGGAAGAGTAATCTGATTCTAAGGGCGGGTTGAACTGGTGGAAGTAGTATTACCACTGCATTATCTGCGGTTTGGTGCCGTAAGGACCTGGATTAGCAGTGTCCTCGCCATGCATCAACGACCTGCTTTCCGCAGGCAGGTTGAGTTTGACGAACGCAACTGTGCCATCCACGGTGAAGAACTTTCAAGCAGCAAGAAGCTCATGCACATGCCACAGCACTGTTGTGTGTCAGCATGACTAACTCGTAAAAGAAGGAGCTCATCATCATAGGCACACGCTGCTGCAAAACTTTTCCAGGGAGCTGCCGGTGGAGCACTTCTAGTCAAGAGGTACATTGATGACCTGTATGTGACATATGGAGAGGCTGGCGACAGAACTAGGGTGGGGAACGGGCAGGGTAGGGTTGGATAATGGTTGATAATCTCTCTGTCCATGACAAAGTGGGGGGCCTCAAAATGACTTCGCTCATTTATCTCCCCTCCCCCACCCCCACCCCCCAGTCGCATCCAGCTCCTCGATGTGGAGGTCATCCACAACTGGAAGCACTACCACCACTCTGGGTTTCAAAGGCTCATCCTGGGCTCGCTTGACGCCAACCCCTCCCTTGCTGTCTGTCGCTGACGTCATGAAGAAGTTCAAGTTGTACGATGCTGCGCACAGATGTCTTCGGACCTCGTGGAGCTGAATACCATCGGGAGCTGCCTATGGAATGGCAGCTTCACTCTCCCCAACCTTGACAACAACCTGGTTTGAAACCCTGGACAACATCAATGCTGCTCGAAGGTCGCCAATGGCTTTAGCAATCACGAGCTGCTTAGGGAGATGCGCTGTTTTGAAACAAGAATGGAGAAGAGTTTCAGTTGGTTCAGCAAACCTTTACAGAAAAGTTTCAAATGATGGAAGCACTGAAGTAGTTATTCATCCAGGAGAACAGAGTGATGAAATCCAACAGTAAAAGAAGTAGAGCAAGACTTTTTACACAATGAGAAGAAGCAGTGCAGAACTGACGAATCCACTATGAAGGAACGTATCCAAGGCAACATCCGCCAAGATTGTTTGCCACTGTAAAACCGCCTTAAGGCTGCGAGGTACCAGACGAACAGGATGCGTAAGAGTATCCACAGTGTCCTGACACTCACGTAGGAATCAGTTCCGATTCTTCACTTCACATCCATAGGATGAGAATCCCATATTGGAATTAACAATTCCACTGACGTGTCTCTTCCTCACTGCTCCCCACTGGCAAAGATCAGGCTCAATTCCGCCGTCTTAGGACTGGCGCACGTTTGTGTGTACGCACGAGTCAATGCAGTCGTGCCGTGTGTGTATTCAGACGTGTTCCTGTGTACATACTTAGAGGAGGCGGAGGGGGAGTCCTGGCTGGTCCTCCTTATTATAAATTAGCGGCGTTCCACGCGCCTGAAAAAGGAAGGACAGAAAAAACCCCAACCTGGTGTCGGTAGTTACCTAATACTAGCCCCAAGAGCTATTTATTCGCCATCTTTGAACTCTAACCTCTCTCCTCCCTCTCCCCCTCCATTATCTTTTCTCCTACTGTACGGTAAGTGCACACTATTCCGAACCCGTGTAACACGAACATCCGGTTGTTGCCAAATTAGTGATTCGGGCGCCACGAGGAAGATGCCTCACGACTGAAAGGTCAGTTCTTGCACTCAGTGCGGTCTCAGCTTCCGCATTTCCACTCTGCGGAGCTGCCCAAACCTTGCATAAGGACAGTTTTCTCGTTGCCATCTTGAGTCGATGGGGCGCTCCAGATTCGGGGTTCACGTCTGAACCTTGTCGGCACGAGGACGCGGACTCGTTGCCGCTCGCGTGATTTCACGGGGTCATGGGTTTCACCGTCACCAAAGACATCTTTTGTCCGACTGCAGCGTGCGATTCATTCGTGTCCGAGGGTGACGCGGAATAGTGAGAGAACCACTGCATAAGCGACTGGCCGGCGGACGCACACTCGCACAGGATGCATTGATGGGCTCTGAAAGATAGTCCGGAACGTTTTTTCCCTTGTTTCGGAAGAAAGTCTCGGAACCTCTCTTAACTTGCTCAGACAGAACGTCTCGGAACCTTTCCTAACTTGCTTAGACAGAACGTCTCGGAACCTTTCTCTACTCCTGTAAAAGAAATTCTCGGAACCTTTCCTAACTAGGTTAGACGGACAGGCTCGAAACCTTTCTTTACTTGCGTAAAAAATTCTCCGAACCTTTGTTTTTCTTGCTGCATAAGCTCACATAACTCGGAAAGTTGTCGACGTGTTCGCAAAACCTTTTTAATGCTAATCATTCGTTGACTTGCGCACCAAAGCGAAAGATAACACAAGTTGATTTACTTTTTAAGATATCTTTGTTCTAACCTCAGGACAAGGAGAAAGACGGACAGACTTCGACTTGATATATAAGATGCAAAGAAGTGGCTCAACGTTGCATTGGAAACGTGGGTCCATCACCTAGGTGGCAAGGAAGAAGCGAAGTAGTTGCTCTCCACATCCAATCTTATGTAGCTCTCAAATTACAGGTTGATGTTTCCAATATGAAGCAGTCGCTAGTTCTGGCATTTAAGGATGTCTTTAAAGCAATACTTCTTCAATAAGTTACGTGAAAAAGATCATAAGAACGAAGTTTTGGGCATCTACTTTCCCCTCAATTCTTGGTCATGTCTGTGACTGCATGCACGTGGTGCAAAAGGAGTGTCTTTTCAGGTTCCAGCTCAACCTTTCATAAATATACTAGCAGATGTACCCGGCATTGCTCGGGTTATTATGAGACCTGCCCCGATCCCACCTGCCAGCAGACTTGACCCGCTTTGTTGGTTCACGTGCTTTGTGCCGACCATGCACTTTGCGCCATCAAATTTGGTTGCTTCCTTGGCCCCTCACTTGCAGTGGAGTGAGGAAGTTTACATTCAAAAATGCCACAGAACAGTTGATTGTGCTTGCTTTTCTGCAATCAAAACTTCTTCAACTGACCGGCTGACAAAACCTTTCCTGCACCCAAACCCGGACCCAAGCCCCAATGAAAAGGAGCCTAAGACATTCCCCATGTCATGCTGCTTCAGAATATATATGGTCTTGAGAGTTGATGTCCTACCGTTATCGCATGAAAACTTAACAAAAAATCAACTTTTTCTTTAAATATATGTCTAGATATCAAGTTAGTATTGCCTCTCATGAAGGCATAACATAGCAGTTCCGTGGAGCCTCTGCTTGCTGGGCATTCTGTCTTTGATGAAGTTGAACATGTCGTCTTGCTGTGAGAGACCTTCAAAGACATGCAACAAGATAAAGTTGGCGCGCCTTGCGCATATGAACACGTCTGTGAGGAAAAAAATTGCCGGCACTTTGTCAGTGAGGGAGACCCCTCAAAACATTTCCGCTGACGCCTCAGCTGGCCTCCTTCATTCCGCAGACCGCCAACACCACGTCCAACTTGCTTCCACCGTCGACCTCAACCACCTCTCATATCAGTTTATCAAACAGTGGATGACATTAGTGCTAAGCAAATATGTGCTGGTCAGGCGGAAGATCTTCCCGGGACACCTACACTGGGATTGGGGGAACACCTGCTTTGAAGCGGAAGTGCGCCGACCTGAACCTGAGGGTGGTGGAGAAGTCGAAGAATCCGACTGAGGTCATGGGCTTTGGCCAGGTGGCCTCAGATGGCAAGGTGATGCCCCCATCAGCATCCCAGCCGGCATGAACTTTAGCTCTGTCACCTACCGGAATGTGGCTCTTTGGCCCATTCTGGCATGGACAGACCAGAATTATGCCAAATTCTGGGACAAGTCGTTTTATAACAAAATGGCGCCTCGGCACATACTCGGGCCACACGGTGACATCTGGAAACTACGGTTTGGCCAGGATGGCTTTTGGCCCCAAAATTTGAGGTCACCACCAAGTCCAGATTGCTCCCTACTTGTTTGGGGAGCTCTGGCTCCTGTTGGCGCAATGCCAGCGATGTCGCGCCAGAGCTGATCAGGAGGATCGAGGTGGCCTGGACAGACGTCGTGAAGGCAGTTTTTATCAAGAACTCGCTCCAAGGTCTAGCGTAACCTCCATGCGGTGGTCAAGTCAAGGCAATGGTGCAAAAGTGATACTAGACGTTATTTTCTCTCTTCACTTTTTTTTCCATTGTAAAGTTTAGTGACATTTCAACATGAAGACAATGCATCACTTTGTAAAAGACTTCAAAAATGTCAAGTACTGTGTGTTACCACTCAGGCACCGTATGCACTGGCAGCATAATCCTGAGCCAACGATTGCGGATTCTCAGTCGACCGACGAGTTACCATAATGAATTTATATTTCGCAATCCCATTAACAGCATTTTACAACTTGCAAACGCTCCTATTGTACAGTTCCCCTGACGTCACCAATCGGCGCATTAAAAAGCGATCGATTTGATGAATACACGCTGAGGAATCACACATTCATGCTTACTTTTGGAGAATTTTGCAGACGCGTAAGAGGACTACAATAATACGTGTTGGATGATGTACAGTTTAGCACAGATGATGGATTGAATGCCACATATTCGCTAAATGCTATTGACTGAGCGAAAGAAATGTTGCGCGGTTATATATATATGGCAAATCGGTTCTTTTTCTAGCTTAAAAATCAGTTAGTTATGCTTCTGGATCTTCCTCTTCCTCAGTCGCCTTCCCCTTCGACCGCGACGACCGGAGCGACCACGATTGAAGCGTCCATTACCCGGTGCTGGCGCGCCGTAGAGCGTCGGGGGTTGAGTGACCGGCGGGAGAGTCTGCGGCCGCCGAGTAGGAGTGGGAGTTGGTCTCGGGCGCACGGGCAGGGTCACCTCAGGCACGGGATAGTCGTAACCGGTAGTAGGTGAAGGACGACCTGGAGTCGTCGGTCGAGGCGTGAATGGGCGTGGAGTCGTCGGTCGAAGGGTGGGACGGCTGGTAACTTGAGGAACTGGACGGGAACCCACATCGACTGAAATTAATAGAAGAACATGTGATTGCGTACGCCAAGCTGTCGTCCAGGCTCATAGTCTCCTAACGTTTTTAGGCAAAAGTTTGATGACAGCAAGGTTTTCTAAGGGCTCAAGTAAAACTTTGATCAAGCGAGGAAAACTAAGTGGAGTTGAATCAACACAAAAAAATTAAACAAAGATGAAATCGCTCTGTGATCACTGTTGCTCTGAGTTGCAAATCTTGTAGGAAATGTTTGATAACGTAAACTACGCTGTAACGCATGACTCTGCTTAGTACGTATACAACAGTTTCACACATACTTTCAGGCCCATCCACGCATCTGTTGGCGCATCCGTCAAAGCAGCAGAGTCCAAAATTGGGGCAGTCAACATCCGACTGTCCGGGAGACCAGCAGTTGGAAAAGACTCCTTGGCACTGAGAGTCCGACAGAGCCTGCGCGTTTGGACATTGTCCGCCGCCGTTAGCGCCATCAGCGTCGGTTCCGAAGGCACCCTCGGCCAATCCATAGTAGCTTTCGCTCACGGAGCAATCCACGTTGTACCTGACACGCAGAAGATTTTTGGTACAGCACCGACCTATGCAAGTCTTGCACTTACCACCAATCACAGTTGAAAATCTGCTGCTGGAAGAGAGTTCCGTTAGGGCAGAGAAAGGACGTCGGGTACATGGTCCCAGCCAACGGGTCCAACAAGCAAACGTGGTAGGCCTGACATCCAAGGTCAACATCAGCATAGTAGCCTAAAATGTTAAAGATGTCACTGCAATGCTTTCTCGTTATAACGTCAGTCTCCGTAAGTGACTATTTTGACCTTACAACGGGAGTGATCTTTTTTCAACTTCAGATTAATTTTTTGAAGCACGATCGAACTAATTGCATGCGCACCTATTACATAACGCTCACGCGAACAATTTCACTCGGAGGTTCAAGGAACACCGAAATTTCATCTGAAAGGGTGAGGCGGTTGAATGAGCACCGACTACATTTAAAGGCAGAAAGTAAAAAAAGCAAACTATTCATAATCGTCTCATCATCCCAAAGAATGCCATCTTTTGTACACAGACAATTACTCATGCAGCATTTTTTGGGACGCCTGGATGATGATGCAAGCTTGGATGAGGTCCTCCCAGGCATTTACGATCCTGGACACTACGTCCTCTAGTCCTGGCTTCCTCGTTCTACCACCAACAGTCAAGCTGTGCACAGCATTGACATACGGTACAACTGGTTCCACTGATGCTGGAGCAGGGTCTTCCTCGGCTTCTCGATGGTTGCAGCAGCATCCAAGTCATACCCCCCAGGATAACTGCAATTTCAGTCGTGCCATCTGTCAGAGGCGTCTCCACACCTTATGACGTGTGAGACCAAAAGGCAACTAAGACACGTAAGAGATTTCCTGGTTAGGGGGCCCTGATGCCTTTTTTCACTAGGCCTTGGTCCATCCAGTCCTCTTCCTGGGGTCCGACAACAACACCCGGTAGGTACCAATGTAATAGGCAGCTTCCTCACCATTAGCAGTTGCATGTCAACACCAGAGTAGAGTAACCTTTTTTTGTTTTCAGTGGTGGTGATAGAAACTCTCCCCACCCAGCATGATAAACCATGATATTGGAGGGCAGATCAAAGGTCAGCGGCGTCTGATCAGCACTTCCTATCTGGCTAAGGTCACAGTTGATCTTCTTTCTCATATTGATGATGGATCACTGAAACTGGGTGACTTTTTCCGTACACTTCGTCTCCTCCATTATCTGAGAGATCCGTGTCCTCCATCAAACGGACAGATTGCTTCTGTTCATAAACCCAGTTCTGCAAAGCCTTGATATCATCTCACTGGAAGACTGAGCTATATTCAACGATGGTCCGTCACCAGTCTTGGCAACTCTCTTTCAAAGGCCTGAATGCTGGACTTCCTCAATTAGCTCGTCTGGCCCTTCCCTCTTTTGTGAGGTCTTCCTTGTCCTTGCTCCATTGACCAATGCAAGACTCATTTCAGATTCCCACCTCTCAACCAAGACCACCGCTGCTGTACCGTCAAATCCAACTTTGCCTCACCTGCATGTCCGGGACGTACAGAGGTGACCCACTATGGTGACAGTTGCAAAGAGGGCGATGAGTAAGTAGTCTTCGAGCGCCAATAATGTTCGTCATTCCAGTAAAGTAGCACTTTAGGCCTGATTTTGAGATTTTGCCGATCCAGGCATTGACTATCCGGTGAGGGAGTGCCCGAGGGTCACCAGGCCCTGAGAGCGGCCAAATCTCAAAGAGGGTGCAACGTTCCTCTTTACGAGAATGACGGTTATACTTTGATCCTGCTTATTTTGTTCTTTCACTCGAATAACCATTTGCTTTTACAATGCCTTAAAGCATCCAGTAGTATGCCTTTTCAGCCCATTCAGCCCAGCAGTCCAGTCTCTGGAGCGTGGTGTGAAGTACCACAATACGACAAGCTACCGGTAAAAAAAAGTCAAGCGAGGAACCTAAAAAAGCTGTATTAGGCGAAATACCGAACGTGTATGCACTCGACACAGAAGTGAACTGGGGGCTCGTACTTGAGTGATACCCATCTTATCACCAGCCTTGGCTTGCCTGGACGGAGTGTCTGGAGAACAGAGATTGTATTGCCAGGCCAGACCTCCGCACGAAATTTGCAAAGCGAGAGTTCCGGATGATCACTGAAATTCTCCACCAACGAGACAATCTTCCTCCTCTCCACCCTTGTTCCACTTTCAGTTCAATCTGGGATCGATGCGCTCATCATCCAGGCTGTTGTTGGGTCGGGATCATGATCGATTGGAAGCTTCTGGACGTTTTTTGAAACACCTCCCTCGTTTAGCACTGTCTTTAAAAGCCAATGTCTGATCATGCAAATCCCGAAAGAAGCTGCTTGAGTCTGCATTCCAAAAGTCTGTATGTGCAAAAATCCTCTTTGAATCTGGCCAGATGGTTTCCTCCCAATCCCTTCGATTCTGCAAGTCAGCTGCTTCTTCTTCTTTACAGTGATTACACTGAAGGACTTGGTTCTGAAGCAATACAAGTGTCACTGTACATACTGGTTGTAAAGCGCGTAAAGCTCACGAGCCAGCCTTTATAAGCTCTAAAGTTCGTCTCCTTCTTCTCTTCGATGGAGTGGACTTTTCTCTTCTTGACCGACTCAGGGATGGAGGACACGAACCAGTGATGACTTTACGTAGTGATTGATACTTCATGATATTGAGTATCGATGAATGCAACAACTTCTGCCGCAACTAATCAAGAATGGCAGTTGCGCTACACTCCATAGCCTTCATCTACACCATCAGGTATCGTCTGCTGGTAATCAGTGCATCAGGCATTATCTGCCGTTGGGAAAGATCAACTGTGAGTTCTTCCAAGCCATGTTGACCACTTTCCTGACCGTCTGAAGCACAAGACGCTGGAGAAGATCAAGGCTGGTTGATGACTCCTCATGGACCATACAAAGCCACACACTTCGTACTGCTGAGTGGCCTTCGTGCAGAAAAAGGTGTCTGCCGCCTACGCAAAGCATGACCTTTACGACTGCCCCGCTCTTGCTCCGCTAGATTTTGGCGGGGCTGCATTTTAAGATGCAGGAGAAGCTTGAGCAAGCAGTCGAAGGATTTTTCGGGGCTTCTTCAAAAGTAGGTCTATGGGCATCATGGAGAAGTGAGTGAAGAGGCTGCACAAGTGCAAAGAAATAAAGAGAGTGCTTAATTTTTTTGTGAGGAGTCAACTTATTGGTCTAGTTGGAAAACGTCAACTTCGGATTATACACTTTTATAACGTAGCATCTTAGCACAAACAAGATCAACACCTATGTACAGTACATCGCAAACTTCGAAAATGCTTTGGTTTAAAAGTGTCCCTGATTGAGCTGAAATTTATTTTGCTTAAACCTGACATTCCCCACTATTACCTCCTAAAGTGTCACATCCATCAGGGACACTTTTATAAGACAGCATTTCTAGAGATACAAATTCAGACAGTTCTATGTACTGTGCTACTGTAGTAAAGCTTCAAATTAAAAGTACAGATAGTAAACGATCTTTTATGAAGAAACTTTATTAGCAAAACGCTCTTAATTTGACCCTATGCCAAAAAACAGGATGAAAAACTGTGAAATTCCAGAAAAAGTACCTTTTGGAACTAGCCAAATGCTTATTGCACTGAAATGTAAGAGCACAACTGGTTCCCCTTTTGTCTTGCTACCTCCTTCAGTTAATTAAAAGAGAATTGACTTGCTTTTGTCTCTCACTTGATGCACGAGCACTTTTATTTAAACGTAGTCTCATAACAAACACTCCTTGCTTTCCATTGATGTCAATATCGCTTTACATGATGCTCAAATAAGGGAGCCACGCATCGTTTTCTAAGCGAAACTAAATAGCATGGGCCATTCTGCACAAACAGCACATTGTAATAGACACAGAACATACGTACATAGAGTGAGCCATAACAATGTCTGATAGGACAATAGAAAAGGAGATGTGAGGGTCAGAGGCATGACGGAGATTAAGGGGAATAATATAGGGAGGATGAAAAGTAAGAGAAGAAAATTGGAAGGCTAAGGAGTTGAAAGGACTTCTTTGACTCACCCAGCAGTCGAACATATAGAAATGCTTCATTCAACTCTTCAAAGCTGGGGTTGGCGACATAGGAACGTCTGGAAGGACGTTCGCTTGCAATTTATCGTTGTTGCCGTCTCACTTTGGCAACATTCCCAACATGTATCTCCACAAAGGACACCGCCAGCAAACAAAAATGTCGTGCCGAGTTAATAAAAGCGGAAAGCTCTTCTTCGTCTCACCTTCGTTTTCTTTTCAGCATGGCTCATCCACTGCATTGCATACGAGCCGTGCATCCCCTCGATGAGATTTATAGGGGTAGAAAATGCTCTCGCCTGATGGTCACTTGCCATTAATCAGTGTTATGGTGTTCGCGGAGTCCCTAAGGGACATTAGAGGCGATCCCCCCTCCCACTCGGTAGAGTACAAAGGAGCTTCTCTCTGCGCGATTCAATAAATTCGCACGCGTGCGAGCGCCTGAACCGGAGGGGCAACAAATCAAACTCTGCTGACCTTGGCCATGGCCCGTTGCCGTTGTCTCTTCCCAGAGGCATCTTCAACCCGGGGGAGGCAAGCACGGCTGCACTGGCGCTATCTGCTGTCAAGCAGTTGGGGGAAAAGATGGGGAAAAAGAGACCTTCTCGGCAGCCTCCTCTGGCCTGCATGACGCTCTATTTAGGTGAGTGGAGACTTGCAAGGTCAAGGTGGACATGGAGCCCAAGAAAGTGCATTGGCGGGTCTCGATATCGTCGTCATGGCAGAGATGTTGCAAGTCCAGAAATGACTCCACTGGTCCGCTCCAATAGTCTTGTCAGCTGTGCTTCTGGACCGACATCTTGTTGTAGTCACTTACTCGAGCAACAGCGGCGACACATTTGCAATATTTCACCGAGCGCATTCAAGTGTACGCGTTCTTTTTATGTCCGTCTTTATGGCGATTTGCGTATCATTCGTCAACAGCGGAATTGCTACTGCAACGGGCTGACGCTCGTCGGGATCTGGGGAGTGTGCGCAGAACACTAAATCACGCACACTCGGGTTGAAGAAACGTGCCAAATCTCCGGACGCAACTGTGCTATTAATACGTTGGTCGGACGGACGCCTAATGGGTGTCCGGGAAGGAGGAGGCGTGTGTGAATTCGTTTTGGCATGACTGAGCAGAATATCCTCGGAAAATGCGCCATGAATGAACAAACAAATGGTTTTTCCTCGGTTCGAATAAATGCGAACGTACGCAAGTGCGTACGTACGCGGAAGCTCACGTGGCGGCGCTCAGGTCGAGGAAGACGGAGGGAGGGGAGGCGATATTAAGTGCTACTCGTTCATTCATCGGTTCGCTCTAGCGTGACTGATTATTCGATCCTCCTTGGAAGCTCTTTTCTGCGAGTTAAAAGAAAACCAATGGGCCCCTCTGATGCTTAAGGGCTAAGCTCGCCACACTTTTTTGCACCATCACGATCAGTGTGACAAAGTCTACAGTGTGAGTCATGAAGATGACGGGATTGAGACGAATGAATGAAGGAGTTCCAAGGAAACCAGCATCCCTTTTTTTTGATTCACACATGCTGAGCATCTCATTTCTGTTGCCAATTAGGGAATAACTGTCCTTCCCCCCTCTTTTTCTGCGCTGAAAAGAAGCCCTCACTTATTTTAATCTATACAGTGGAGGAAGTGTAAGAAGCTTTACAACAATGACACCAAGAAGGGTTCGTTTGGTCGGCCATTCTTGAAACAAGAAAGAAGAAGTAGTCAGAAGGCAGGGAACGAATGCAATCGATGCTTGTAGGAGATTGAGGAAATGACGTACGTATATAGTACGTCTGTACGCTGTACACATGTTGGGGAGACCCACCTACGCGTCATCACGACGCAGACGCGACCTCTTCTCGTCCCGCCTGTCTCGTGCTCATACCAGACTGTAGGGGCATAACTCATCTGTTCTTCCACAATCCCCCCCCGCAAGATGGGGGGGGGGGGGAAATTTGGGCGTCGGGAAAGAGGTTGTTAAGGCCTCCCCTGAAGGCCGTCCAGACGAATCGGCAACGTTTTGACACTTGGTACAATGCAAAACAGCCGCCGCCGTGGGTTTTTTTCGGGTAATTGAATCTGCAGATCATCTGAGTAGATATGCATTTATCCTGGCTCAGTGCGTACATTAATAGTGGTGAGATTAGATCTCATTTGCATTTCTTCACACGCGAGAGGATTCAGCTTGCATCAGCTTTGCTTCGATTTTTCTTCTTCCTCCCCCGGATAATTTCATGGATGACTGAGGATTCGGGTTGCCATTTATTAAAGCATTTCTATGACAGGCGTGATCTCCACTGTACTGGAGGAAAAGCGGAAGCTACCAAAAATCTGGGTCTTTTCAGGGCAAATAATTTTGTCCGCATGCCAGCGACGTGACTGATCTTTTTCCCTCCCCTGCCGCTAATTGAAGGCCTCACGACGGACGGGCCACAATGGCATCAAACGTGACTTCCTCTGGCAAACTTTTACGTCTCCATTGTAAAGGAAACAGAATTTGCTTATGTCGTCGTCATACTGACTTTACTTACTTATGATAATGATAATAATAACAGTCTTCCGGTCTTCCCAGCTGCTTGAGATGTGGTGCATGAGTGATTTTTTTTACTCACCTCCGAAAACCTTTCCCTCGCACGAGAATCCCGTATCTTCCACACTGCTAAAGATGGGATAATCGACCCCGGGCTCCCCCGGGATGCTGTCCCTCAGCCATTGCAGAGGGTCGTCGCCCGGATTCTCTATAGCGCGGCACCCGGAGGCCAACAGCAGACCTGCGAGGAGAGAGGAAAGATTAAGTGACGAACAGGAGTTCTGAAAGAAGTTGATCCACATGAAGTCGATACATCAGTACTCGTGGAATGGCTCAAAGCATCGGCCTCTCCTGCTTGGACGTGTGTTTTATCCCTTGTGCAGTGAAGCACCTTGATGCTTCATACGGTCGTGAAAACGTGTGCACTGCGTGCATTTTGGAGTAGCACTCAGCACTCGTAGGTCGGTCAAACCTTGCAGTTGCGAGTCAAGTTATCGCCCGGATTCTTCAAAATTAAAGCTGCGTCAGCTAAAGTAACCTAACATCCCACTTTCACTTACCTAAACAATTCATCATACGTTTGAGATACAATATTTAGGAAGAATAATAGAAACAAAGTTATGATAACTTTGACATTCATCACATCCATATCTTGTACCAGACAGTAGTGATTATTTAAACGTTGCTCAACTTTGACAATTTAGCCTTGAATTTCGCATTTGACCTTGCCGACGTGACCTTTTTGAGGATGCTCAACCACTCCTAGTGTAGGTCGGAGCAGAAGTTTCGGCCTTGAGCGAGTGACGTCGCTACAAAAGCTGATTACAAAACGGTCTCGAATGAAAAACGTTTCATACAGCGCAGTTGCATTTACCGTCAGTTTTCCTCTCTACTGAGGTTCTCTCTGTACCCCTTCTTGAAGTTGGCTCCTTGCCACAAGAAGAAGAGGTCGACGCATTTCACACAGGCAAATTGCCAAGACAATCAAGACGAGAAATAGGGTGAAGGGTTCGTGAGGAAGCAGCGGCAATCTATATTGGGGTTGCAGTTGGGGTGGGGGGGGGAGACCCAACCAACCTTCCTGGATCCGCCGGAAACGGAAAAGAAGTTAGACACGGGGATAATGAGGAACGAGCTCTAATGGTTTTATTCGTCCCGCCGGCAGACGTCGGGTGATTTTCCTCCGGTGACGAAACCCGGGGATTCGAGACACAAACGCAGAAAAGTGGGGGAAGGAAGCGGAGACGCTGCCGCTCTTGATGAATTGGGCGATCATGCAAAAGTGGTGTTGCCGCGGAGAAAATTCAAGGTCGTCTCGTGGAGACGGCGATGAAAGAGAGATTTATCTGCAACGTATGCGGGGGCGCTATGAAAAATGGATCCCCTCCCGCTCCCCGCTCGTTTATGGACTGTTGTTGTTCCTCCTGTGCTCGTAGTAAAAGCAGCAACTTGACGCAAGGTGAGGGTTGAAGTGAACAAAGAAAATTTTATAACATTTCTCTCATCGTCTTCCGCTTGCAAGAGCAGCACTTTCAAGGTATGCGAAGGCTGCCTTTGGATCACAGTTCTCAACTTTTTCTTTTCTACTTCATCATACAGCTTCTTTCTTTGATTCATGTGTTGCTTGAGCAAAGTCTGCCTGTCATTTCGCACGCATTCTTATGTGCCAACTGCCGTGAGAGAAGAAACTGTTGGATCGAGCAAGGTCGACAGAATCGTCGTGTTTTCCTCGACACTGTAGACATTTCTTATGGCAGATCTGTCCATGCTGAAAGCGCGAATAAATGAAGTCTGTGTCAGCGCTGCTCCGCAATAAATTTGGGGCCCAATTTGGATCGGAAGTCACTTCACAAACACAGCATTCAGGGGTTCACAACACACTTCGGCTCGGGTAAAGAACGTATAATAACAGAGCTAGCAAAGGGATGTGGCGGAGTCACGGCTGTGTAATTGAAGGTATTAAGTGAAATGCTAAGGCCACAGGACACAGACAACCCTTTTAAAATTTATCTTCTGCTGCCATGCCCAATTCTAAATGGACTGTTTAATTTATGGGTGGTAAACTTGGGTCCTCCAATTACATGTCACATTTCAAAGTAACCATGGAAGCTGCCGTGAAAGAAAGGAAGAAAAAATGAATGAATGAATGTACATATGGGGCGAGGGATGGTATTTCTTCAGCCTAGGAAATTTGGCACCTCAGCATATCTTTTGCATATGCTGTCACGTATTTAATCTTCTCGGTACAAATTAGCCAGGAGCAGTGCCAACAAAGCAGTATCAAAATGTCTTACCCACAAGCTCCAAAAACTTCAGCTCCAAAACATGAAAATCCTCGAGGTAGAGTGACTCAAGCATTGGGTTGTGCCCCTTAGCTCCTATGACAAATCTATGGATTGACTACAACCCCCCAAAATGAATGCTTTGCGTGTATAAGCAAACAGGACTGGTTCAATTGCCCATGACAATTGCGACCAAACCCAGACCTCTGTAATGAACGTCTTTTCAACGACAGTGTGTTCACCTCAAGTCCCCTTTTCAGACCGGCTGTCACTGCTTTTGACCTCCAGTGTTCATACAACAGTGGAGGATCAACACTAGGATCATGACGAGATCCTGGGGTAGGAGGCCCAACGTCAGACTGATTGGTGATGTGCCTGACAGTTCTATCAGTTGGGCTAATGGCCAAAGTCAATCTTTGAACTATAGGGGACATTCATGAGGTAGCAGCAGCGGCAAGTCTGCCGATGCTCTTGAAGTTTGTTCATACCCGCCTTGGCAGCGGCAATATGCAAATTGGGGTTCCTATTTGCAATGCGACCTATTGTACCTTAAGGGATTAAGTGGCTATCATGTACAATCCAATGCATCCGCCGACATCCTGATTAATATCAACATCTTGTGGCATCATCTCTCTCCTTGAGCTGATCAGAAAGTTCCTATTCAGGCTATCAGCATGTCCCACAGGAGGGTATGAAAGATTCACGTACGTGCACTTAGCAACGTGCACCCTCCAACGAGAGTACAAAGCGTCGCCACCTGGTGAGACGAGGTAATAACAGGGGATGAGACCACAAATGTTCTACTGCATACAGTAGATATATATTTCAAGAAGCAGCCGGGACGAAGAAGCTGCACAGTTGTGGTATAGCTATTCTTTTTTCCTCTTCGCATGCATGGTAGTCATTACGCGGCTGTTTCGTCCTGCTCTGACCTCTCCGTACATACGTCGGAAGAATTAATTGCGTTCCTTCGCTTATTGCAAGCAGTCACAGGCCTCTATTACGTGCACGAGCGAGCGCGCGAATTTATACGGCCTATCCAAGACGTCATCCTTCCGGCTTCTTCTTCCCGTCGCCCATCTCCAATTCTTGCCGTCTGGAATCCAGCATACGCAAGAAACAGTCGTAATTGCATTTGGACCACTGCTTTACGACTGGTGGAGGTGTGGTGTACGAGACGTGGTACAAGTCTGCACTCTCTCACGTGGGCGCCAGCCAGGGGGGAAGGCCCACTGAGAAGGCCTTGACCCTTGGCGTTGTCGAAGGCCAGGATCACGTAATGATAAGTACTGCACATACCCCACTGTGTCTGCTACTCTGGGTGAAAGATCCCACGTATATAATTTGTAGGCGGGATAATGGACGAAAAATTACCTCCAGGAGTACCTGGTGAGGGAGCGATAAAAAAAATCCGTCAAGGCATCGTAAACATCCCGTTTGATTGGACAAGGAGATGATCATACGAGAATGAGTGAGCGTATCCGGGCTCACATGTACACTAATACCATAGCTTAATGAGGTACGTGCACATACGATGCTGGCAGCTTTTTCAACAGGAAACTACCAACGAGGTGAATGGAATCTTGGTCTTCACATGACTGTGGTACGTACCTATGAATAGGAGGAATCCATTCATCAATCGACAGAAATTGCTCATAAACAAAGGCCGATTATCATATTAGCGAGCGCCAGACTAGAAAAGGGTAAGTGGATCTTTTGTGGAGAACAAAGTCAGAGCCAAAGGTCAATGCGGAAGGCCTCCACGCGTCCAAATCACTGGTTTGGGTAAGGAACACAAACAAAAAAAACACATAGACATGCCTACACAGACAACGAAGCCCACGAGGCTCTAGGGAGTGGTAATTTGGCCCTTTACGTACTAGTAGTACGTATAGAAGCAGCAGGTCACGTGTCCGTGAACAGAGCCTCAGTGAGGCAACTGAGAACGGACGATGAAAGTGTGACAGATGATTTGTCGAGTGACTGTTCGGACGCTGTTGAAGTGGGACCCGGTGCAGATCTTTTGTTGGTGGTAGGAACGTATTTTGGTTTGCCAGCCATCACCGAGACGATTGAGGAAGAAGACGAGGGGTGAAAATTGAGCAGAACAGAACGTAATTTCCTGCTTGGCGGAGCAGCCGCTGCACTGCAGCACGAGGTGTTGAGGAAGAAGCACTCGTCGAACGAGAATGTATGCACATGTGCTGATGTCGCCAGCACATAAGAACTCCATTCCTCAATGGCGACAATGCGAGCGTCAAGAAGGAACAGATCGATCCGAATTCTGTCGTGCGTACATTATACTGTCAAAAAAAAGGTGGGAGACACTTTCAACACGCCTTTTCTTTCAATAGAAATACTATTGCCAAATCCCCATGGCTGCTAAGACCTTGTTCTTACAGGCACGTGTCCTCCTGAGGGACGCCTCCGGTGTTGACGACCACCCAACTGCCCCATGTTTCAAAGCACAGATGCAGTGGGCTGCAAAAAGAAGGAGTAGGATGAAAATTGAAGGAAACGTCCTAGATCTTGTTCTCGTTGGTCCAAGGCTTTTCTGTTGTCGAGTACGAGTAGGCCTATAATTGTCCGTTTTGCCTTCTGCAGCAAGTGCATAGGTGGATTCATTTCCGGGATCAGCTCGATAGGCATCGTATGCACGATAATTTACTGCGTATGTGTACGTAAGAGGATCAGTGAATGATGCTTGCAAAAAACTTATTGCGTTTCTTGCCGCAGCCAACAAGCTCAATTTTCATTCTCTTTAACCTCTCATGCTCTCGCACTTGATCTTTATGTAAGCACTATTAGGAACCTCTGTCATCAATCATTCTGCTGACTCTTCAAAGGCTACGGGGAACCCTTTTCCATCCTTCCTTCCGCCCGCAAAAGACTCTGCTTTCTTTGTACTTCTCTCAATGATATAGTACAGTACTGATCTGCTGTGACAAGGACAAGAGCCAATGCTCTTACGAAACCCTTTGCAACACTGCTGCCTTTGACATTTAAAATAGGGTTGTTGTCAAGACAGATATCGGCTGAATGGCTAATGGCAGTTGCCCTGCGCACATCCTTGGGATCAGCGACTGAAGCACGTACGAAAACTCTTCTCTATACACAATGAAATTGGGCAAGCTGCTGCGAATGCAAGAGAGATGCACGGTGAGATTACTACTGCCACGGGCCAAAAGCTTTTGCTCTTGACAGAGGGGAGCAAATTAAGCCTTGTAAATGCTCGACTTCTGCCGGCAGAACTTGGCTGTCCTTCAGGAACTGCACTTTGAATCTGCCAGTGCAAGAAAATGTCTACTCTGGTACCGTCACATCATTCAAAAGCCATTTCTCATACCTTCTCATAGCCAAGCATGCAAAATCTAAGAGGTTTACGGTCGGATTTACAAGGGATTTTAACGGCGGAAGAGACAAGCAGCGAATCTCTCTCTTGGCGTGGCTCCGCAGACACAACCCCTTCTTTGACCGCAGCGGCCACAACAACTCCATCGACCCTCGGAGCAGAAGGCGCATTAGCGATTCGTGCAGAAGGGTTAGGAACAAACAAAGTCGTAAAGAACTCCTCAAGGCACCAGATAAATTGCACCGTGAAAACGTCTTCATCAGGAGCAACCCCTGCGTGCGTGCACGCGCGCATCTCTCGTTCGTTAGGATGGGAATGACTTGAACAATTACTCTTCATCGCATCATCGCAGCAAGTTGCCTCTGCAGTCAATATCTTTCTGCCACCTGCTGACTTCGATCTCCTTTCACGTGGCCACAGCCTCGGACACAAGGGAGATGAAGTAGGCTTATGTGGTGAGCTTCTTTCCTCTCAAGAACTTCTTTCCTTATGCTGCATTAGGTGATGAGTGAAAAGATATGAACGTACAAAGAAGTAATGGGGGAACCATCGTTTCGTTACAGGCCACCTCCACTTAGCATCATCATTGGGCTATCAGAAGGAAAACATTGGCTATTATGCCCACGAATATGAGGATAGAAAGGGTCAAATAGGCATAAAAATATGTCGTATTTTTGCCCGTATAAATGCTTTTACTGCACTAGAGATCCTCATTCCACTGACTGAGCGAGTAACGATGAGACTCGGTGAGACGTCTTCAGATAGACCAAAGAACAATGGTCTTGGAACATCTAGACGAGCACCTGGATGGAATGGGTGGGAGGAACAATCAACTGGCACAGAAGGGGTTGAGATGTTTCTCTCCTTGCTCCACCTCATGCAGCTCCCAATCACGAGCCAAACGGACCAAATATGCGGGAAAATGAGCAAACGCAAAAAATATGCGTTACGTACTAATAAAGGCCTTTCATGCCTTAAAATCTCATTTATCTGAGATCGACAAGTTTAATGATCAGCTGCAGCAGAAGTTGACTGAACTCTTCAGCCCAGAATCAGCAACGTTTGATTGTTCACATCGTGTTACCCGAGGAAATCAGTTGTCCTGCCTCGGAATCTCCCAATGTGCAGCACAGGGAGTGCGGAGATTAATCCAAGTTGACTGGGGTGTAGGTGAATCTCTCAAGTTTGACTTAACGCAGGCTCTCTTCTTAAGGAAGAGTGTAATGGACTTAAATTGAAGGTGGCTCAGTCCAAGTCCGACTGTGCGCGCATACAAGACGTCGACTGCAACGATAAAAAAAATTAAAAACGTATTGTTCTTTTTTGGTGTGACCTCGGAACGCCGCGAATGCCTTCTTTTTTTCACTTCGACCTCCGTCCTCTGCCGACATGAGACAATTGAGCTGCACAGTGAAGAACAGAAGAAAAAAAAGCCTCCAAGCTTTTGCCAACAGCGAGGCTGAATAGAAAAGAACGTTGACGCAATTTTCAGGTATAATTGTTTCTGGAAATGTGCGTTGACTGCGTCTTGAGTAATGGACATCCATTCACGTGCTAAGTAAAGGCGCAGAATTCGCCGCCCGCCGTACAAATGTAATTTAGCGGGACCGACTAAAAAAAAGTGCCATCAGGTGCCAGTTTTTCAAGTCCGCTTTGGAGTCAAGAGCACCAGGGAACGAATCGCTGCGCAAAGCAGATGACTGATGCGAGTGCTCGAAAGCTTGCACAGGAAGCGTCTGGGGGGTCCTCATCTGATGATATTTTTGGTTCACACTGCGCAGTTGCAAGGGTTGCCATTGAAGGTGAAAATCTGCACTGTCTGCTACTGTGTCAGATCCCTGGCCTGGGTGCACAACTTCATGTGGGAGCCCCAGTATGAAGTGGTTGTAGAAGCGCACGCGCGTATTAGGGTCACCTGGAGATTCGAGACTCAACGCTCGTCAGATCTTGCATTAAAGTTAAATTTACATTCATAGTAGGCTCTGATTTTAATAATCTAGGTTACAGTCGTAGTAAAGTTTCAGTCATCACTCTTCACCACCCCATTCTTTTTAATTTATGAAATGAATGTATTTTCATAGGTCAAAATCATGAAACTCTGCTTTCAGTCATGTAAGTACATGGGGAAATGAAAAATTTCGAAAAACAAGGATTTTTGGAGGCCTTGCCCCAATGGACTTAGAATAAAGCCACAGCAGTTAACGTGACACAATCGTCATTCTTAATCTTAATTGAAAGGGGTCAAAAGTTCTTGTAAAAACTAGTTCCCAGTAAGCACTCATAGCTCTAAGACGCTGTTACACGGACTCTTCGTCTATTTAACATGTTTTTGGTTAATCACATCCCTGCTCTCGTACGCTTGAGAGGAGTGAAGCCAAAAACGTTTGGTCTGGAGGTAACTTCAGGTCCATAGTATTAATGTCACTTCTCTTTTACTCATATCCGTTTCCAGAACATTTCGGTTGCAAAAGTGAAGACTGCAGTTCATAGCTTTCCTCTTCTGTATTGCAAGCTAAGTTTAAAGCATTCTGTGAAGAGTTCTGGATGGCGCAGAATTGTTCATGTTTGTGGAGAAGATTCTGGACGATTCCACAGTGGATATTTGTCTCCCGTATACATGAACGTGCGTTTTTTATCACTCATAGCTCCTTAAAGAATGCTTCAACTTTTGCAACGGAAAGTCATGAGTGTCCCTTACAAGATCTATTTTATGAAAAGTTTCCTCAAATTAACTGTAATAAGTGGACTTTGAGTAACAAGTCAGAAATTTGCTCACAGTACGAGAGATCATCCTTCAAGATCATCCTTCTCTAACAAGCGGTCAGTCTCGAGCCATTTCAGCATAACGAGTACCTTTAAAGTTCTCTGTTGCGTCCTTGAGCCTCTGACGCATGGTATAAATGGTATTATAGATCAAGGCACAGAGCAGTGATGATTACTATGTGATGCACCGAGTTTGTGCTATTATCGTGCGAATTTATGTAAGGCCTCTTACAGCAGATCTACGTCAAAATGGCGCAATTTACGTAAGATCCACAGGCATCTTAGCTTTCATTTGCAGTTGAGCAATTTTTAGTAGTAGTTATTTTCTTTGTAGTGTTAGTTTGAACGACGTAGAAGAAAGGTGTCTGAACTGTGGTAGAGTTGTCAGGCGGATTTGGCAGATTGTGGAGCGTGACGACGCTTGTGGTGCACCTTAAGTCACTTTAAAATTCATCAAAGTCAACACCTATTTACTCATTTTTACCTCCACAACATGGGCAACATTGACATCTGCTCTTTGTGCACCCCCCCCCCCTCCAAGTTATGAGAATATTTTAACTGCCACCTGACGAATGACAGCATCCTAAAGGTTAGCAACACCAGCAGGAGCAATGCCAGCTTTATGAGGTCACGGGCAATGTCTCGCTCATCATACAGAGCTTAGTCAGATTCGACATTTAATTGGAGAATTAATTAAGGATGTAATGGTAATTAATAACGCCGAGCGAGTCCAACTGCGAACAGAATATTACTGCCAGCACTTTGCGGGAGGCATGATGTCCAATCTCGCGGTGAACAATACTTCTGAGCCAAACTGTTTATGAGTGGCAGCAGGGCTAAGAGAGACTGGAGGATAGAGACAAAGCTCGTGACTATTTTTTCTTGAGTCGATTCTTTTCTATGGTAACGAAATCAATGTCAAGGCTGAACAACATACTTTGAAATCACCCCGCTCCTCCTCCTTTTCATTTCACTCGTGCTGTTTGAAAGCACGAACCACTAAAAATGACTCTGAATACAACCCACGTATGTACGTGCGTATGCAGGAGCCCCATACAAGGTGCAAAAGGCAGTAGTAGTGGTGCACCGTACGTACACTGGGCACAAATACATTTGCTCCTCCCTGGGAGCAAGTCATCAATATGACTAACATGTAAAGTGACAGAGCCTAACATTATTGATCATTATTACTCGTAGCCATCATACTGCTACAGCATTCTAAACAAACATATTGCTTGGTTAATGTCACTTTGTTAACCTTATGCAGTCAAAGTTCAGCAACCCTGATTCGCTCTTTTCTTTCAACAAATGTCTCAATGACTATATTTCTTGTTTGGAATGGTGTAGTAACATAAGTGCTAAAAATGACTATTTCTCACGCATCCTTTATTGCTAACATATTAGGGACAGTAATGACCTAAAGATTGAAAAATCGTGCATTGAAAGTCGGGGTCGAGCAATTATTTTTGTGTACCCGCTGTGTATTCATGCATGCATTGCTGTGCATAGGATGCAGACGCAGAAATGAGGCTGTCAAAATTTCTGAATGAAAAACTTTGGAAACCGGATCCAATGTTTTGGAAGAAAAGTGTTCCCCAAGCCGAATTTTTGGTTTCATGATTGTTCTCAAAAGGTCTCGAAGCGATTTAAGTAGGAGGAAATGCTCGGGTGAATTCGAGGACATTTTTCCTTTCTAAAAAGATGATCAGCCAGTGACAATTCCTTGCACAAGACATTAACAGTTGCCCCATTTCTGATTCCGATGATAAATATAGAATTTGACAATGCGAGAAACGGTCGACTTTGTCACAGACTGTTCGAGCCACCACATCAGCATCAGTGGACATTGTGTAAAACAGCGAGCGTAAAAGCAGTTTGTGACAAAACGCACCTCAAAATGTGCTTGTAACTTGCCCAACTTGGGTACTTGAGTATCCAGGTATTGAGTCAGATGAGGAATAGTGGAGTATCCGGGAATCGAGCACGAGGAGCCTGATCACCCCTAGTATTGATATTGAAATACAGGGTATTTCAACCAATTTTTTCGAAAAAAATTCAACAAAACTACGTGTGAGGCGTTTAGCCTATGAAGGGATGCAGCACCGGTTGTGTCAAAGTCGAATTCGAACCGAGTTTTTCGGTTTCAAAGTTCAAAGCTCTGCACAATATCTCCTCAAGAGCAGCAAGCACACGCATAAGTGCACGTCCGCAAGTACGAGTAGTTAGGGACATTGTGAAAATGTGCTCAAGTCAAAAAGCTTGTCGATGCAGGTAGAATTGACACCGTTGACTTGTGTCACTGAAAATGCATCCTCAGAAGGACATTTTCTTGTTCTCACGCTTGACAGGTCATGTAGTGACTGATGCGACTTTTGCCAATGACACAGCGCGTTGGGCAGTGACCTTAAGGTGGTGACAAAAACTCATTAGGTACATGATATCAGATGTATCAGCCGAACATTGTGCAGCTTCGGTGCTCATCAAAATTATTTTGACACAGCAAAGTCCATAATTATTACTCGGGGAACGACAACGAAGTAATTACTGGGTACCTCTTTTTCAGACCTGAGCCTTCAAGTTTGCACTCAAAAATAAACTCATTCCGTGAATGATTGCATGAGTTTTGGAGAAGTTCTTTGTGTCTCAATTACCCCTGCGAGTCATTGGTGTAAGGTGCATACAAGTAGCTCAGGTACGTACTTGTCCGTTGCCATTCACCTATGTAGTAGCTCGGATCCTAATCGCATACACTTCTACCACTCACAAGTTTCCAGTAAGCGAGTTCTGCATTCAAACTTGTGAAGTCTCGTTGAAGCTTTCGTTTGGCCATCATTTTTTTGCTGAAATTTATTCAAGTGTTGTGCCTTCGCAGCTGATTGTGCTGGTAAACAATTCTTCAATCTTGCAAAACAAAGTGTTTACAAAGTCAAAAACATGTCGGAGCAACCAAGGCAGGGTATGAAATTGCTCGTTCAACACCGATCTGTCTATAATTATTCATACCTTATGAATGCACAATGAAAATTAATCTTGTAATTGTGTTTGTAGCCATCACAATCCATAACCCTGTGCGGAATTGTTGATGAGTTCGGTCGCCAGCCCTGAACGTACAGGCTTCCAAGCTCCCGCCAGAGACCCTGAAGGGACGTCTTTTAGCATTCAAGCATGATACGTGAAACAATCGCGTGCAGTACTTAATTTTGGGTCGCAGGATGAGCTAAGCTTAAATAATTGAGCCTCTTCAACGGATAAGGACACAAAGAGACACAGAGCGAGAGAAAAAGCAAAGCGTAAAAAATCCCTCATGCGTAGCGTTGTGAGTTATGGTGATATGAATTTGACTTATGAGCCTATTCCTCTACCTGGCAGGGACTCCAAAAAGAAGCAGACGGATGGAGAGTGCAACACTTAATTGACAAGACAAAAAAAACAGACTGTGGCAACCCCGAGCTGCTCATTTGCATACTTTTCACGAATCGTCGCGTCAGTGCACAAAGAGCAAACAAATCCAGAGGAGACTCCAACGTCCTTGGACACTTTTTCCAGTGTTCACGTCACAAAAAAGGTGTCGGGATTGGTTTTGTATTGCTCCAATACCTCGCAACAATCGTGCAGTGGGTGTGCGTGCTCGAGTCAATGCCGAGTGCGTAAATACGGCATATCATCGAGGAGCTGAAGCAAGGGTTGCTCCCATCATTTCTACCCAATAGGAATAATTATGACTCCTATCATAACTACATCCGTAAGTTACGAGCACTTAGATCCCGATCAAGTGTCCTGCACAGCGTAGGCAGGACGTACTTTAAAGCACACGTGAGCAAGTACTTACACCAAGTACTAGTTTGCATACTTTGTCAATTTCTCGACTCCGCGTGCGACAAGGGGTCGTGTGCTATGGTGCGCGCGCAAGATATGTACGCAGTTGGAGAGTCGAGATACATTCTGCACACACACGCACAGGAAGTACTGAGCCAAATTCGATGCGTGATCCATAAATCGGAGGTTTCTTTCTACTCACCGAAGAAGAGGAATTCGCTGAACATGGCGTGCCTGCCCGTTGACACCGCAATTTCTTCGACTCCCAAGTAACAAGTAATGCCTGCAGGGAAGGAAGGATATGGAGGAAAATTAACAGGAAGGATGTCCTCATAGGCCCCGAGATTGATGCCGGGAACCCCTTCAAAATGCTTACAAAGCACCATGCAGCTAGGTTATATTGTAGCAGTCATTTCCTAAGAACTAGTGATGGACTCGTTGGGGAGGCTGGAGTGCGCACTCACTGTGCCAAGTTGCCCGCCACCTTGTCACAGCAGAGCTTCATGACCAGTTCAGAGATGTGGTGCTTAACTGGCGAAATCTTTGTACTTTTTTGTTCTGGTGTACGTAGCCAACTTTGATCTGGCAGAATGTTTGCAGAGATAAGTTTAAGTAAGCGCAGCACATACGCACTGTACAGCGGAGGCGCAACCTACCCGTGGAAGAGCCTCGATGTCGTGACCAGGGGTCTCGCACACGTCCTTTGCACTGTTTGTGTCACCTTCCCTACCGAAAAGTGTTGATGCCTTCCAGCCTGAGCATCAACTGAGACTTCAGCCTCCCACAATCTTGGAGGCAACGACAGATTCACGCAAACCACCCTAGAGCGCGCGTATGCGCACACCCTCTCCTAAACGCACTCGTTGCCGCCAAGTACCGACTCCCTCGAGCCCACGTACGTACAAGTTCGCATAAGTCAGCGACGCATCACCATGCTCGCCTGCGCATGGGCGATGACCTCTTCCGAGGCATTTGCTAACCCCAAGAAGTCTTTAACACTTGTAATATGACTTCGTCCTCAGAGTTGCCAGATGTCTGGACTTGTAAACGTCGCGTTTTCCCCCCGCCGCGGCCACGCACCTGCGCACCGGCAGCATCTCATTCGCCGGCGGCGCAAAAAAAACCCGACGTTTCGCTCCTGCGCTTCCTCCCTCAGTCTTCGTAGACGTGCGCAAGGTACTTCAATGTTCATCATGTTCGTGGGGACAACATGCTTGCATGATCAATTTTGATCACCCCCCCCTTCCGAAGCTTATCAGCTGTTCATGAGCACGTCCATGACGCTGAAGTCTGGCTGCCAGGTGAATACGGACATGTAGGTGGTGACCCGAGTGAGTAGGACTAAAGGTGTTTCTTCCATCCGGGTCTGACACACTTCCATTCAATCGGTCATAGTACAATACTTGTACACTTGTTTAAACTGCGTCAAACTGCTTGCGTCAGCCTCACCCCTTCTCTGCATGCGCTTTTCTTGTGTGGCACGACAAAAAAAGGGAAGGAAGAAGAAATGCTCACGGCCAAGGCCAAACGTAGAAAAGAGGAATAAAAACGGTTGCCAGTGGAAGACGACGCTGAGAGAATTTCCCTTTCCTCTCTCACGCAGGCGTTTTCACTCCGCCTCACGTCGTTGAAGGCAGGGCCTGACGTGGCAACGCTGGGCCTGTCCATGCCCAGTTGCTCAGTCGCAATGGGCACGACGCCCAAGAGAGTGGGGAGGAGAACGGGGACTCGATAAATACGTAGGCCTGGGGTGACAACAAAGAAAGTACAAAGGCGCTCTTACGCAATCATGTCACGAGGACGCTAAGTCGACCTTTTCTCCCCCAAAAGTGGTCTGGTAGAGCAATGATCGATACCTGAACGTGCAAAGTCTCTCTCTCTGTCGCATCCTGCTCTTTATCACTTTTGTCTTCCACACGATGGCCAAAAATTGTAGGCTTCATTGGCTGTTTGGCCACGTGAGTATGTACTTATTCAGCCTCCAGGATGACCGGGGCTGATTAACTCCAACACTCCGCGAGGCCCAAGTAAGAAAAAAGATGCGCTGTTTAGCTGGCTCGACGCAGGTGAAATATGTCTGCCCTTATTTTGCTTAGAAGCGCACCTACGTGAGCCCAATTACTTAACACGCGAGTCCCACAGAGTCACGACAAGAAGAAAAGTCAGACGGACGAAATTCTTTTTCCGAAATGCCATCGACGATCCTGCATAAGTTGTTGCTGGCGGATCTCACCACCCTCGGCTCTGCCCTCAGCGCCGAGAGATCGCTACCAAACGTGCGCAGAAGCACTCATACATATTTAAATTATGGTGCTGACGTTCCAACTTCTTCACATGTTGCCGTATGTTCATGTTCGTCGTGCAGCAGGAGAAAAAAAATGTAAACATCAGCCACATTGTGCACGTACGTCGTGCTCACACCAGTCCCAGTGCTTAGTACATGTGATACTGCACCAGAGACGTACGTGTACGTATGTGTGTCTATGCAAAGTAACCGCAAGCCCAAATATTAAAAAAAAAGGGTGGAGGAAGAAGAGTTGCAGAAAAGACCCAACCGAGACCTGCCTGACGATGACACCCCGGATTCGCCCCGTACAAGCTCCGGCATCGTGCTTTGCAACAGTCGTGACTGGAGATGAGGATTATTGTTACTCTCACTAAGAAGAGTGCCAAAAAACGTAGGTTTTACGCAAGCGCGTGTGGCGAGTGCTGCACTTTTTTCGTCCCTGTGTGAGAAGAATGCAGCTAAAAGGGGTGATTAAGTCCCCCCCCCCCCTTCTGTCCTAATAAAGCGATTGTTGTACGTAGTCATCGGTCCGTACGTGCGTGTGGCCTTGGCTGGGCAGAGGATTGTTGCAATTTGTACGCGTGGTTGTCATCGCAGTCGGTCGTCACTAGTATTTGCACTGCCCACAAGAAAAGGTAAGTATTGTCTTTGGGCAATGTGCGCCAGACTCATCAAATGTAGCTCGGGCAAGGTTGGCGTGCGTGACGTCAAAAGGACATTTCTGTTTTTTCTTGCCCGCCAACAGCTTCGAAAGCTGCACGAGCTGGGGTCAAGTGGAGGAGGATCCAGACTTTGATTGCGCAGTTCAACGCCAAGAAGTGGGTGGCCGCACCTCGACTGGGTGGCGAGAGCCAGATGGACGCCACGCCAGAAGGCAGCACATCAAACAAAGCGCGGCAAATCATAAGAAGAAGCTTCCACGGCAAATCGCTTCCGTCTCTGGTACAGACAGGGATCTGTGCGTGGAGCCGCCAATGACCGAATGCATGGTGGCAACTCTAGGAAGTAAAGATCTTCATAGTTCTGCTCTTCTTCTGCGCAGGACGCGCACGTCCGTGGTACTTTTCGAAGCAGGATCTTCCTCGCAGACTTGGAGAGTCATGCGAAGATGACTTGGGCAGAAAGAGTAGATTGCAAGAAGGTGCGATGTGATATTCAGGACGAGCGTTGTAAGCAGAAGACAAGGAAGGTTACGTACAGCGAGTGCCAGCATTCGTACGTAGCACGACCCACAGCCATCGTTGCGATTGGCGACCCCTATGTGTGCGTATGTATGAGCGTAGTGTCACATGCTGCAGAGCAGACTTAAGGACGAAAGGATTTTTCCAGGATTTGGCCAGAGATATCAGCGCAGAAATCGAGCAGAGAACTCTTGCGTCCTGGACCAGGGAGCTTCAGTTTGAAAGGTTATTTATCAAAGAGGACTTTCTGGCCGAGGGGCTAGCAAATAATTCTTCTTTACCTTTAGTCAACATTTTGAGGTGATTTGTTAAAATTGAATCGATATTTTCATGATTTAAAACTTGTTAGGTTTGCAACACGCATCCGAAATATGAAAAGCTACTTTCGATTCATGTTGTTGAAACGTGAAAAATTGTTCATTTTAAAAACTTTCGCTTCCCCCAGCGTTTGCAACAGCTCCTGAGAAGCTCTCTTCTCCAGGCCTACTTTTGCAATTTTCACGAGGTGAGGTCAAAGAAGTATTTGATCAGGGTTGTATTTTCCATCAAACCTCACACAGATATCAGTGTTGCGGGTGCTGGTTCCAAAATTGGCAACCTCCAGATCACCCTATAGTAGGTGCATCGTATTCGTACCTCTCTCAAAAGCTACAGTGTTGACAGCGCAGCAGAGAGAAGAAAAAAAGGTCTTTTTTGCTGCGTTTCCCCTGATAACGATCCTGAAGCGCTGCCCTCGAATATAAGCAACCCCATAGTATGCCCCCATAGTATATAACTATAACCCATAGTTTATAAATAATAGCCAGATTTGTTGCTTTATTTCCAAAAAGTTTCGAAAGATCTCCGGTTTCTCGCCATTCACGTTAATCAATTGATTCTCAAGTCTACGGTTGGCGTGGCGTTGAAGCAGAGAAATCGGTGGAGATTTGCTTAAGCCACTTGTATACGGCATGAACCAAAATTAGTGCCACAGTGGTAGCAAGATTTAACTGAGTATTGAAGAAAAGTTTCATGGCGCATGGAAGACTACAATAGTGCAGCTATACAAATGCTTACAAACAACTACTGACGACAGCGTCTACAACGGCATAACAATGTTACGAGCCCCACAAACAACCTCAAGCTGGTATGCTTGTGCGCTAATTTCTTTAAGACTTGGCCTGAGCGGTATGCTATGATATGCTTAAAGGCCATTTGAGGCACTAAAAACAAGTGCACAAACACACCCCGACCTGAAACGGTCTTGGCACACTCAAGGCATCAAGCAATCGCACCAGAGCCTCATGAAGAAGCTGTAGACGGCCTCCAGGTACGACAGCACTTCAGTGCCGGTGCAGAAGTTCTGCACGACCATTGTGAAGTACTTCCATGGTTTTGATGCTGGTTGGGGGGCTTCAAGAGGTTGACGAGGGTGAGGACAAAGCTTCAAGAGAACTTTTGCCACCTGCACACGTTGTATCACCAGCACATTGACGCCGTGTGAGACAGGCACATGAGCTGAGATAAAGCTCTGCGTGGCTCTGATCTTAACTCCCACTGTATTGTGCCATTGTAATATTGTTCCAGGCTCATGTACGTACTGTGTGTGTACTTTGATGGGACTCAAGATCTCTTCTTTTTCACCTCCCTTTTTGGGAAGACCCTATTGAATGAATAATGCAAGATCGAAGGACGCCGCTGGGGACTTCGTGCGATATGCGAAAAGACCGAGTTTAATTAACTCTCGACGGAACAGCTGAGTTGACGGCAAAAAAAAACACAAAACGACCATTGTTAAGAGCTGAACAGGAAGGAAGAGTGATGGAGGAGGAGGGCGTGCTAGGCCAACCCCTCCGATGCTTTCGTGCATACTTTTAATGGCGACATCACTACCTTAGTTACCTCGATGTAAAAAACTGACTCCAACTTGATCTTCTCCACGCAGGAGCACGAAATGCGCCCAGGGACGATCAACGCGTCTAGGAGGAGGAGGAGCTGCTTCGCCAGTCAAGTTATCCTGTCTGAGCAACCGTCACGATGCGGATCTACCCTTGGGCAAGCTGCCGGACGCGGAGGAGGATTCAGTGACGCTACCGCTCTGGCAGTCGGCGAAAAACTCCAGAGACACAGGGGATTCGCTAATGTGCGCTCCATAACGGGACGCCATTGGGTGTCCGGAGCTCAGAGGCTTCGTTGTTGCTGTGGGTCCGTACTCAAGTCCACAAATCAATGATAGCTTCACTTTTTTGCGGTCTGAAGGCATCGCACGAGAAGCATCGATAATCTGCGGACCTCACAGCAAACATGATCAGTTCGATGAATGGTTGTGCAGCAGACACAAAGCAGCAGGCATGAAATACTGCACTCTCTGCTCGACAAATCTCGGCGTTCTCATACCAATGACGCATGTGCTCGAAGGCCTACGCACGGCACCGGCGGACGAGACGTCTTCTACATGCGTCCGACGGCGGCTGAGTTCATGTCGTCGTTACCAAGTACCACTGTCAAGGCGGCGGTCATCATGTCCACGACGTACGCATCCTCCTCATGAAATATTCAGGAAGTAAGCAGACACGACTACGTACAGGCATCCGTGCAGATGGGGTTCTTGCCGGTGTTTACTACAGATGACTATTCGCGGATTCGGAGTTGCGAACAGCCACGGTCACTTAAGTACCTCTCCCGTGGAAAAACGCTCTCACGCAAAACTTTTCCGGATTGTTTACTACAGCCTGGACCGCACCTTCTCCCACGACATCACTGATGACAGGAGTGATTTGATTGTAAGAAAAAATCGACGTAAAAAATCCACGCGACTTCCAAATATGGGATGAACCTTTCGTGGATCAATGCCCAGAACCTCCTCCGCAGGGATGAAAGCTGTCATGGCCCAACTTGAGCCATGCAGCAGTGAATGAACCCATGTTTTCACGACGATTTTCGACTGTCTGCCCAAAGTTCTGCCCAAAGTTCCAAAATCTTCATATCAGAGGGGGCAAAAAAGCTCCCTGGGAAAATGACACAAAACTTCTTTACGTCACTGTAACTTAACTTTAGAGCCCATTTTCACCTCCTAATGGCAAACTTTCCAAACTTCTGCTCTCAATATATCCTGTGCACGAAAGTGGTTCCCAACGTGGAAATGGCAATCTTAACAGCGGGATCTTATGCATTAATTGAGAAATCTGCAACGTTTGTCAAAACGCATTTTTTACAGCATGAACCCTCGCCTGAATAAAGCGGGTTCTCATGGAGTGATTCAAATCCGGTCTGCGTAGCAGTTGCAAAAATCAAGTGACGCCTCAGATCGACATTAAAAGTGCAATGCCTGTAGTTCAGAAAAGCGTACGAAGTTCCAATGGAAAGTTTACTTGTTTTTAGATGCTTTTATCAACTAGTGACACCACTTATTTCAGCTAATTTCCAGTCGCCTTAATTATATTAACGGGAGGTTTACTGTACCAGCTGCGACAGCCATACCGACCAGCTCAAAAACTGGTGCTCAGCTCAGGAACTGAAACCTTCAATGATTTTTGCCCGCTTCCACAACCTACAGAACGTTTGGCTCTCAAATTGTCACTATGTCATGCCAGAATGCGTCCATAGGGCTCATCAGTCTGGATTGCCACTGGCTTGATGAAAACTGCTATCAACGAAAGCGTCAAGATGGCGCGCCAACGCACTATAGAAGTGAACTTTACAGATGGAACTTATGCGTCACAAGACCCTCATCTGATCCAAAATTGTAAAACAAAGGCAACGCTGGTGATTTCAATAAGAATTACCACATTCGCTTAATTTCCTAGTACAGAGCTGAGATGTCCTCACTTCTGCCTGGTACACTACTACGTGTGCACGTTCTTCTTGCACCAGGCTTTTCGGCCAAGAGACTTCGGGCCATCTTCCAGCCCTGACTCATCCATCTGAACCGTAGGATCTGGGACAACAGGGCTGGCAAGGGTGAGTGCTGAGAGGCTGCTCCAAAAATCCCCTCTCTGCACAGGTGCACTTGGGCCATGTCTAGATGCTGAATATTTAGTCAGAAGGTGACTGGCCTCTTCAGGCGCATTAACAGAAGGGTCATTTGTACCGTTCTTTTCTAACAAAACATCATTAAATATTCAAGTCCCCCCCGCACAATGGTGCAAGTTTTTTTAAGAAAAAAATTATCGATTTGGCTCGTGCACCCGGTCCAGAAGAGAATTATGACCACAAGCATACACAGGGTGGCCGCAGTGAAGTGTTTGTAAAGACTAGCCAAGAAACAACGACGGCCATGCTGTACTAATTAGAGTTTTTAATCCCTCTTCATCTGGATTTATTTTAATGAATCAGTTTACGATCAATTCATTGAAAGTGACCTCTCTTGGCCTCGACCGCAGTCTGGAGGTGACATTTGAAGTCTTTGTTAGCTCGAGTAATGCGTTTCTGAGGAATTAAGGCTGCGACCAAAGCCCAAAAAGGTCATTTTCAATACAGTGTTCAGAAACTGATTGGTTTTCTCGATTTTTTTACTTAATAAAATCGCCCGGATTTACTGACGCTTCCGCCGCTTAAAGCGACATTATGGGTGGCAAAAACCATTTCTTCGTCCGAGTTGTTTCCCTTCTTGTCCTAGCATAATTTCTTCAGCTGTGAGGCTTTTGCACTGGCGTACAAGGGGATCGAGATCGAATTTGTCTCAAGGTCGGATTGGTATCGAATGTTGCTTGATGGGATTGAAATCGACAAAACTGTGGTTGATACAGCGCTAGTCTTGAGACTCCGCTCCCCTCGTCGTTGACAAAAATTTTGGCCTGTCAGCGGTGCCAGGATTGTTAGAGTTGGACAAAAATTTTGTGGTCCCGGTGGTGGTCCCCGGTTTTGACAATTCACGCGTAGGAACACCTTTGGCTGGGTCACTTTAAACGGCGCCTACTGTATCACTTCACTATACTTGACACTTGACCTGTGCCACACTGTACTGCACAGCAACGCCAAGTTGAGCTTTAAGGGCACGAAAAGAAATGCAGTAAACCTTGTCAGTGAGAAGAAATCTCCCCATGAGCATAAAACTGATCTGTCCCACTTTTCCCTACGTAAGATACGTATACCCCTGTCTATAAGAATGAAATCCCCACAAGAATGGAGATTCTTTCATAGAGGTTTCACGGTATCTGCCCACCTAGGCAATAGAGCCTTGAAGACAATCTTTCAGGAGCTCTTGGTGCACTACGATTGCATGCCAGGAATTATTTCACCTTGTTTTCCTTCGCTAAGATTGCACGGACAATTTTGCTTAATCAAACTCTGCAGTAGCTAATGAAACGTTGCACTTAATTGTGTACAAGCACACCAACCCAATACTTCTAAAAAGAGTGGCAATAATCTGACTTTGAGTATCAGCGTTATGTTTACGTCACGCCAGACGCCAAAAACATCAAGGAAGTGCAATGCAGCGTGAGTGCTGCTGGGCCGCAAGTTTGTTTGGCGTACGTACGAAAATGTGTACAGCGACGTCATAGAAAATAACCAGTAACAGCTGTAAACGTGCTGCAATGGTGTCAGATTATCACTATGGTCATAAATCTATGCGTCGATAGATATACTTTGATGTTTACATGCTGGATCTTTGTAGAACTGTTGTACTTCTACATACGTATATCATGGTTGAGAACGGACATCAGACTTTTCGGACTTATTTAACGAGTACCTACTTTTCAGAGAGGATTCTTGACGGGAAGGACATGTGGCCCAAACTCATGGGGGGGGATTGTTTTTTAAAAAAAATAGGTCAGGCAAACATTGACGAAGTCACCAATGACATCCATGAGGAAGATTGCCGAGGACAAGTGAATGTGCGCAGTTGTTCAAGAGATTGTGCTCGCAGGCGGTCATCAGTCAGGTGTGCAGCAGGAACAACTCTCTCCGGATCTATTCATTCTGGCCCATGATCCTCGTTACCTAGTTTAGTATAAAAATAAGAAAAAAGCACTGACTCACTAAAGAAAATGAGAAAATATTATTTGCCTGGCTGTGCTGATAACTCTTAGTTTCGTTCTTATTCTCTCCATTTATAGTGCTATAGCAGAGAGAAAAACTGCATCTCCACAGCTCAACTGATAGGCGCACCTTGTGGGGTTAGGTACTGTTTACCATGTTCTGGCAAATAGAAGCGCGGAGGGAGGGCAACGGGGACAGGGACGTCGTCAAGTGCTGTGGGAAGGAGCGGAAATAGGGAAACGAGGAGAGGACGTGGGCCTGCTGAGGGTGGAGGAGGTCGGGGTAGTGGCGTTGGACTATGGGGAAGACGAGCAGAGCACATTGA
>JAAUXU010014029.1_pt1 | contig 44591 bp, 45 predicted proteins | sample 7278151 | NCBI WGS metagenome assembly JAAUXU01 (sample SAMN14350113, study PRJNA611818) | marine sediment metagenome | isolation source: surface marine sediment (1.8m) | place: French Polynesia: Moorea | collected 2018-08
CCCTTCTCCTAGCAAAAAAAAAATGCATTTCACTACTGAAAAAGTGACCTCAAAATGCGATTTTTTGTCTCTCAAGCAGGTGTACGCTCACTTTTGCACTGCACTGTATGAAAGTGCTGTGGAGAACATCACTTAGGTCGTCAACGTCTGGTTGCAAACGTCGTTTCGGGAAGATTAGCAGCTGTCACTTGTAGTATATAACCTTATGTAAGTTATGTAAGCCATGACCGTGCAGTTACGAAACAGTAATGGTAATTCATTGCTTTTTAAGAGTAATGTGAAAAGCCCCTGAACAGTCAGTTGTGACATGCAGTACGGTAGGTATGTTCAAAGAGTAACTTGTGTTTAGAGCAACGTATGATTGAAGTCTAACAAGACTTATTATGGCAACCAGAACTGAAGCATTTCCACGCTCGTCGTCGTCGTTACTGCCATGGTCAGACTTTCGACGGCCGCTCGCTTCGTCTTTCTCGGCAGGGCAGTGCGCCAAAAAAGGGCCTGAAGAAAAAAAGCTTATTCAACACGTCTAACTGCAGCAAGTGCACCTCCAGGACTTTCCACAGCTCTTACAAACGTTTCGCACACTTCTCCTGCGGGTCTCATCGTATGGAGCTCGTCAATGAAGCTGAACAACTGCTGCACTTGATCTTAGACATTATTCTGCCAGCTGCAGCTGCACTGAGTCGTACAGTCGAGTACTTGAAGGTCCGTCGGCTACAACCGCTGCATCACATCACAGTCAGTCCTTGCTGTCTCAAGTACAGCAAGTCATCCCCCACGGAACTTACTTAAGACGAGGACTTGTTCTTGTGCACAGCTTCATGTGTTGAGGGGGACAGGGCAGGTTGGGTGCTAAAATACACCTTGCCAGGTCAAATAGGGAGCAATTTTAGAGCTACAGCGAGTTAGCTTACTTGTCTAAGGGGACGCAATGAAGATATACTAAAGATAACCCATCACTGCGGGTCAAAATGGCAGTTTTCACCACGAGTACAAAAGCACAAGTGCATTGAATGATGGCAGTGAAAACTTCCATTCGGACCGTCGAAAATTATCAGTGTTGAAAAGTGCCTATTTCCTTTCTGAACATGTGTTTTTCGTTTTACTATCGTTTTATACGTATACATATGCAAGGAAATGATAGGGAAGCATGCAAAGTCTCAACGTTGTCGCACGTATTTTGAGCTCCAATGTGGAGCGAGTCCAGGTCCATGTGTCTAAAATATGAGCTCAATCAGACATACTTTTACAGCATTTCAGTTCTGGAATCACAAACTTAGAACAGTCACTATAGCAGCGTCGTCTAACTTGCTGCGTAGTAAAGGTGGGTCTGAGTTCACATCTTAGGAAGTAACAGCCGACGCAGATAGAAGCTTAAATAGAAGTCATCAGTTGGTAGCACGTGCACGGACGTTAAAGTTTTATAGAACATCAAAATGAGTGATGAAAGACTCTCATTCTCCCTTTGAGTCACCTTCTTTTTATTAGAAACAGTCGATTGTGAAAAGAAGATGCGTACTTGTTCATAAGGTTGCATTCATGCGCGTCCCACAAGTACTGGCATAAGTACTTGAGTCCACATTACAGTAGTTGGAGTGTATGAACAGCACAGTATGATGCACAGTATGATAGAGTCGGCTGCGACTGCACGAGGTCCTCGACACAAGTGATGCAAATTCAATGCCTGACTACAAGTGGTGAGTGCAGACACTCCTCGTAGAGACGACGCACGATCACCGAACTTCCGTTCAATGAACCTTTTTCAAGACTCTTCTGTATGGCAACCAGAGTTTTCGTCTGACAAAGCGAAATTTTTCATGTTTTTGAAAAACGCGAGATTTTCCTTCATAGATCAAAGATCTGGTCGAATTTTGAGATGGTCCATTTACTAGTCTGGCTGAAATTCGTGATAAATTCGTGACAGCTGCATAGGGTACTTTGTTGCTCTATGGTCTCGATTCACTAGCTTTAAGAATCCTACTTCCCGACTGTCAAGTCTGAGTGAGGGGTACTTTTTCGAGGCGGACAATGTACTGTGTAGTACTTACCTCGAGTGACAATTTTTCACTTAAACAACACTTCGACCAGAACAAATGGCTAAGTGAGGAACTTATGCAGCAACGAATTATGCAGAGTCGATCTGAAACCCAAACTTTATACTTTAGATAACGCTTAAGCTCATAACTCTTTATTTTGTCCACTACAAACTACTCGTTGCAAAAAATAGGCGCGCATTCCCTAAATTTTAGCTAAGAAAACAATCATCATATTTGCGAACTCTACCCTCGACACAAATTTTTCGCCGCTGCGAAGGTCTTAGCGACCGCTGCAGTCCACACCGGGATTCCGACGGCCCCGGGGATCCCGGAGGGGAAGGAGATGAATGGGTCAAGCGGTTGCAACCACACGGGGTCGAGCAGAACCACTGGCGTCGACCAGTAAGTGACCAACAACACCAAGTACAGCAGCGACTGGAAGTTAGTGATAACGAATAATCAGTTATTTAACAGTTACGAGCGAGAATTCTCACCAAGATGCCACTGAAGGTCTGGACGAGGGCGCTTTTGGTTTTTGAGCAGCGGTCTCTTCTGGATTGAGCTGGAATTACGGCGAAGATTATTATGCTTCAGCTCGAGCTCGCGTTGTTGCCTCGTCGAGAGGCAACATGAGCAACAGGTACACGAAGTGCAGCAACGGCAATGAGAACACTGCTTACACCACACGTTCGACAAAGTCAATATCGCGCGTAGACACAACCAGCCTTTTGTCGGCCTCACCCAGCTTCTGCAGCTTCTTCCTGAGCTCGATGATCCTGCGATCCATCTTGGCGTATTTAGCGAACTCGTCCGCCATGGACACGTGGCGCTGCTGTTGCAGGATGACGGAGATCTCCTGAGCCACTTGAGTCTCCTCGGCGCTCGCTGGTGACACCAAACGAGAAAACTACAGAAAAAGAGGAATGAACAGTCTTCGATGCCTGGAAGATTCCAACCAAAGTCCCCAGCAACGTTGACATGGCATGGGGTACCGAATCAACCACACAAAGTCTCGTTTGGGTACCTTGTCCGCCAGCGCCGTGACTGCCATCCCGCCGGCCGTGATCGCCGGCACCGACGTCAAGAGCGTCCAGTCCATGTTTCAGTTGTTGTTGTTTACACCAACGCGCAAAGAGGTTGGGGGACATTCTCGCAACCTCTCCATCCATCATTCTTCTCCTTTTCCCTACTGGTTCCTAGGGGTGTTGGCTGAGGAAGCAAAGCAGGATCTCAGACCTCTGCTTAGAGCCAGGATGGGATGCGGGAGCCAAAAGGCTTTCTTCTCCTCCCTGTGCCCTGAGAGCATAGGGATGACAACTTCAGAGTCGGGCCACGAGTCGGCTCGGCACTTTCCCCAGTCTGCGGAGCGAAAAGAAACGAATTGCGACACATCCCTAGCGAGTACTGGCAGGACCAGCCGATCTGAAGCAGGTAGATCCTGCCTAAGAAGCTGTCAGGCCGTCCCTGAGTCTGGGCCGTACCGGGCCGAGCCGGGCAGGGCCGTCTGAGGTGCTTCTGTGGCCACCGGGACGACATGATTTTCTTCATGCTAAAGCACTTAGAAACTCTAATTTTCCAGGATCTGGACCAAACTCTTTGGTTATTATGAGCTAAGATTTGCCAAGCAAAAGGCCTCTGATCGTTCTGCTTCTCCATCCAATCCATGTGGTCACAGCGCCGCTGGCCCCGTGACCAAGCAAACAGCGACAGAGAAAGAAAATGGCCTGGGGATGCAGTCCGATTCGTCATTTCCAGTGCGAATGTGATAAACTTCATACGTGAAGCCTGTTGACTGGCTCAAGTGCTTTGTGAGTCTGTTTAGGAGGCTGGAGTTGCCTCGCCATCATTTCCGGTTAGGCTCGGTCAGGCTCAAGTGGGCCCGATCAGGCTCGATCGGACATCCCTAGCGTGTAAGGCCAAGAGCAACGGACTGTGGCAGTGCTGAGTGCTAAGTACCAGTTCACTGTTTCATTCCTCCCTGAGTCCTCTTCACAGTTCACACATTTTTGAGTTACTTGGTGGATTGTTTCGGTCAGGCCCTCGATGGCTGCGGGCGGGCAGACGCTGAACGACCGCATCTTGGCGGCCAAGCACTCGCTGGCCGGTCAGGGGCTGGCCAAGGCAGTCTGCAAGGCAACCACCGAGGAACTCATAGGGCCCAAGAGAAAACATCTAGAATGTAAGTAGTGAAATCCTTGTCTTGTCCTCACCGGCGACATTGCAGAAGTGTAATATTGGATTATGGATCGGACTCGTTAGCTGTTGGGAGGAAAAAAGCAGCTTCCTGTGAGCTCCTTGAGAGTCCGGTAGAACACAGCTTATATAGACAAAAGCTTGAAATGTGGCCCGGACCAACTTTGCCAAAGTTCTCGTCTTGCTTGGTTGTCAGTGCAGTCCAGCAATCTGGTCCGATGCTGCTGCCTCAGGCGTCTAAGAAGTGTCCACCTGACTGTGTCATGAATGATGACTACAATTATAGTTCTGTTTCTTAGATTTGCTTCGCTGCACGGAGGAGCCCAATGTGTCGATCCCAACCCTGGCCAATCTGCTTCTGGAACGCACTCAGAATCAGAACTGGATTGTGGTCTTCAAGAGTCTCGTCACCATCCACCATCTTATGTGCTATGGCAATGAGGTAGAGAGGACGTTATGGAAGTAACAACAAACCATCCGATTTGGGTTCTTTTATTTTTTTATTTCGTTTTTTTTTAGAGGTTCACCCAGTATTTGGCCTCCAGCAACACCAATTTCCAGCTGAGCAACTTCCTGGACAAGAGCGGAGTCCACGGTAAAGAAAAAAATAAGTTCTGCTTTTCCCACATTTTTCCAGTCGAAACGAGGACAAACAAATTAGCTGACACTTAAAACATTCAAGAGCGTCTGCACTCGACCTTGGGGCAGGCCCTGATGGTCGACCCCTACGCCAAGGCCGTCCTCAAGAGCAACCTGGAAAAAGTTAGGACCTTAGGTTAAGTACACTGACTTCCCCCAGAGAGCTACTTTGAAGAGAGCAGGTGTTTCAAGGGCTAAAAAGGGACAAACTCGCTAACCAAGTGTGTGGTAAAGCAGAGGATGGAATTTCTTTTCACTGAATTCGCGTGGCTTTTACATAACCATGTAACAAATAACTATTTCTTTCATGCAATTTATTCTCTCTCTCAGCGGGACTGATGACTGGTGAGAGTGACATGAAGGGAACGTTGGAGGTCTGCAAGCGGGACGTGACATTCCCGAGGAACTTTCCTCGGAATTGCAGCTCCTTCATAGTGTGCACAGGCCTTAAGTAGATAGCGAGAGAGCACTGTAAATACTGAGAATTAGTGGATGACTTAGGCACGTAATTAGCTGCATCCCTGCACCCCGACGCACACGTTCGTGATACCGTTAGAGCTCGAGACCTTAGTTCCTTCGTTTGTACACTATAATATACTGCTCTACGATTGACTTTCAGCCAATTTCAGCCAAAAGTTGGCGGTGGCAGGTAGATTTTTTCCATTGATCCGTTTATTGCAATTTGTCGAAGAAAAGCACGAATTTGCTACGATTTTATTTTCTTTCTATGCATATTTCTGTCCAATTTTCGGGTCCTGTCGGCTTGGTTTGTCCTAATTTCTAGCAGGTTTGTCTTCTTTGGAGTTTTTGACTACACTTCTGACAGAAAATCCGCCCAAAATTCTGGAGAATTTTGTCGGACTTTCCGCTTTGTTGCGTGTGCGCACTGCATCTTGTATGGACGTGACAGATGCTGCTGCACCTTCTCATTGCTCAGTCAAGCTTTTTCCTTGTCTCAGCGTACAATTTGCCGTCAAATTTCAGGCTACGACATGTCTCCCTTCGTCCGGAGGTACGCAAAGTATCTGAGCGAGAAGTCCGTCTCCTACAGGACGGTCGCGTTCGACTTCTGCAAGGTCAAGCGAGGGTGAGTGGGCAGAGTTTGACTCGACAGAGCAAAGGTTTGACGCAGCGTCTGAGTTTCACTCGGCCAGACAAAAGATCCCTTCGCAACTTGACCCGTTTTGCTTGACCCACACTGTATCGATGGCTGCTACATGTACGACTGCCGCAAGCAGGATGTCTGCATGTGAATCACGCTGTTGAACGAATAAATGAAGTGTGAATCACACTTCGATTCATGCGCGATAACCCGCGTTTCAACTATTTGTCTTGTCGAGTGGCCAAATGACTGGGACTTTGCTCTGACTTATGTGAAGGAAAATTGGATTGCAAACTCAATGGTCTGGATGCTCTTTCAGGAAAGACGGAGGCCAACTTCGGGCGATGAGCGCGGAGAAGCTCTTGAAGACGTTGCCGGTGCTGCACGAACAAGTGAGGGCGCATTCACACTTGAGCACAAATTTGCTTTAAGACTGCTTTGCAACGATCAGTGCAAAAATCACTTAAGCACTTCCTACGCTTCAAGCGGATATCAACGTAACACAATGTTGTCAGTCGAACAAGTGCTGGCCGTGGACACCGTCAGTGTTCTCCTTAAGGGAGTGCTGGCACTAGCAGAGTCTGCGCATGTGCAAGCCGAGCCTTAGGGCTGCCTTTGCCTGGCGCAGACACGCCCACACCGTGTGAGCCATAGCAGTGTCTGGCCGAAGGGCGTGCGCCCGGAGGTGGCCCAGGAGGGGCGTGGCATTGGGAGAGAGCACTGAAGACGTGTTGTTCTCCCACAGGTTGACGCCCTTCTGGAATTCGAGGCTTCGCCCGGCGACTTGAACAACGGGGTCATCAACGCAGCCTTCGTCCTCCTGTTCAAAGACCTCATCAGACTGTTCGCCTGCTACAACGACGGGATCATCAACCTCCTGGAGAAATACTTTGACATGAACAAGAAGCAGGCCAGGGAAGCCTTGGACATCTACAAGAAGTTCCTCATCAGGATGGACAGAGTTGCAGACTTCCTCAAAGTGGCAGAGGTAAATTAGAGAGTTGAGGGGGAAAAAAAAAGGGTCGCAAAAGTTGAGCTCCTCCAATAACGTTTTAAGTGACTTCTTCTTGGTTTATTCACGCTGCAGAAGTTCGGCATCGACAAAAGTGACATTCCGGACCTTGCGAGGGTGAGAATCGAGCCTCTGACACTTCTAATTTCTGTTCTTTTTGTTTATAGAAAATGGGAATGGCGAAAAGTGATATTCCTGACTTAGCACAGGTTCGTTTAGTTCATTTATTTCACAGTTTAATATTAACACTAGCGATGTTGATTTTATTATTATTATTATCATTCAGCATTACTTTTCTGTCCATTCATTGACTTCTGACACCGTTTTAGGCCCCCAGCAGCCTTCTGGAGGCTCTGGAATCGCATTTGGCCAGCTTGGAGGGTCGAAAACCAGGATCCGTCGCGACCACGCCCACGGGGGGAGGGGCAGCAGCCGGCAGGTGAGGAACACACCAGAAAATCATACATTTTGCTAAGTTCTGTTATGCTTCTCTGCTTTGAGTCACTTAATGTTTGCATGTGTTTGTGTAGTTAGCTAATCCTTTTTTTTGTCTTTTCTTTTCCTTGAACTTTTTCCCCACTTTTTGGTTCAGAATAAACGTGGCCGCGGCCGTCAACATTTTGGCCTCGACCAGCAGCGCTTTTGGCACGGCCAGGTACAGATATGCATACATTTTTTTACACCGTATGATGCTTACGTTCTTGGATGTGACTTCCCCACGTTGTTCCCCCTCGACTGACGTCCACAGGACCTGTAGGGAGTGAACTGGGTCTTTGCACACTTGTGCAGTGCCTTCAGTTACATTAGCTTAGATTCAATTCAGCTTTAGCTTGGTGAGGTCTCCAAAGTCGTTTAAGGCATAGGACAGAGCTCTTTTCATGTCGGGTCCAGCTGGGGTGGACGTCAGTTGAACCTCTTTGCTTCTACTTCCTTCATCTTTGGTCTCCTCCGCAGTTCTGCCCACATTGACGAGAAGCTCCAGAAGCAGCTTCTGGCCGAGGAGGAGCAGGCGATGGCCAAGTACAAGGTGAACTCGCAGAACAACGTGCATGAGTATTCAACCCTTAGGTGTCTTTCTGTCGAAAAAGGAGCAGGCTAAGTCTTCAGTCGGCGGCGGAGGCACCAACCCTTTCTTCGCCGGGTCTTCGGCGGCTCCGGCAGCATCGACGGCCCCGCCCGCCACCGGCGCCGCCGGCGCGGGGACGGCGGAAGCGCCTAACATCCTAGATCTGTTTGGAATGTCTGGTGGAGACGCTGTGGCCGCTCCAGCGCCAAACGAAGTCAGTGGTACTCGTCGAGACAATTGTGAGACAAAAGTGTCAGTCTCTTCGTCTCTGTTGCAGTCGAGCAAAGCATCTGACGATTTGCTCCAGTTGACGGGGAACCCATTTGCCAGCGTCTTGGGCGGCGGCGGTGGCGGCGGCGGTGGCGGCGGCGGTGGCGGTGGTGGAAGCGGCGGCGGCGGCGGGTTGGCAGCCGCACCAGCCGCGCAGCAGCAGCCGTTCGCGGCTGAGTTCTCTAACGCCAACGGTGAGAGTTGAGACCAAGTGAGATTGAGCCTAATTTTTACATGGGTGTATTCATTTTTTGTTGTTTTCGTTACTTTTGTTACTTTTTACTGTTTAGGCGTTTTCGGTGTTCCGGCCGTGACTCAACAGGCCGCCCTCTCGGCCGGATTCGGCAGTGATAACTCCTTCCACAACGCCTTCGGGCCTCCCCCTACAGCCTTGCAAAACCCCACCGGTATCCTAAGTTCACCTTTTTTTATTCAGTTGGGGAGGGGGGCTGTTTCTCGATCAGACAGTTGAAATTGCGGCCTAATGCAAACTCGACCCTTTGTCTTGCTGGATAACGAACTCTAGGGCTCCAACCCGATTGATCCCAAGTGTTCTTTCTGTCCAAATGTGTGGCCGAGTAGCTGCTCACCTTGTATAGCCCGAGCTCTGTTTGTCTGGCAGAGTCGTCCTGATCAAGTTCCCTCTTCTTCAGCGGTAGGAGCGAATTTCTTCGGAGACATCTTGCAGCCGTCGGCCACCAACGGCCACGGCAGCTCGGCCATGGTGGCCGCGGCCGGCGGTGGCAGCGGCGGATCGGCCTCGGCGGACACGAAGCTGGTGAGCGGCGACCTCGACGCGAGTCTGGCAAATCTCACTTCCAATCTCAATCTGACATCCGGACATCAAAACAAGTGAGGGTCAATCGATTGCTTGAATCTGGCGGAAAAGAAGTTGCGTACAATGTTGCGATCCAGCGGAATTTTAGACTTTTAACAAAAACTTCACTAGCATGCGTATTTTCTTTCAAGTGATGCCCAAGTTTTAGCCTAAAATTCCGCTCCCTCCTTACTAAAGTCTTTGCTTTTTCTCTCGCTTTCCTTCTCTCTACTAAAAAGCTAACACAAGAGTGGAGAAAATACAGTGTGGACCGCCAATACTCTGCCTTCTCCGCCGCCAACGCCAAGAGAAAAACTAGCGTATTAATAATTGTGTATTTGACACTGTAGTTGCTACTGTTGTGGATTTGTCTGGTTGAGAGATAGTCTGTATTGGTTCCTCCTCCTTTGACCTCCCATTGTAGGTGTTACTCCACCAGACGAAGTAGCGCATGTAGACTGGACTGTAATGGCCTCTTCTGTCTGGCGGAGTATTTTATGATGGACTCTTTTTTTTAACTGTTTTGTTTGTTTGTTTGTTTGTTTTTATGTTTGTTCTTTTTCTGCCAACCCTCAGGGTCTCGATGTCTCGGCCCAAGGGGCCTCCGATGGCCGCCGCTTCCGCCAGCTCTGCCAAGCCCTTTTAGAAGAAAAAAAGATTTGGGAAAAAAGTGTTGTTAGCACCGAAAAAAAAAATCAACACCGCACACATGAAGATGGCAAAAATAAGTTCTCCTTGAGCAATATATCTCTATATATATGGTTCACACTTTGCGCGCATGATGAGAACGAGCGTTATGAATCATGAGCATCTGTTTTGATTATAAACGTTTTGCCGTCTTGATCGTGTCTGTCCTCACTGTTTCTTTGTGTCTGTTTTGCACCGACTCCGGCGGCCTCGACGGCCTCGACGGCCTCAAACGCCTCCATCAAGTTAAGGCAGGAGAGGAAGAGCTTTGAAACGCTTCCTGCTGCTCCCTGTTCTGCACCGAGGAGTTGCCGGAGGAGGCAACCATGAACCATTGCTCGTTGTTGGTCGAGAAGAGGAGAAGAAAATCCGAACGGTTCCTCGCAGTTTCGGCGCCGTCGTTCTTGACAAAGGCAAATGATTTAACGAAATAATTAAGGAAGTAATGCCATAAAAGTTGATGACGTCATTTTTCTCTGCCAGAAGTCATTAGAAGCAAAGTTGCTCACGTTAGTCTACAATCTTTGAAACTTCCTTTAGGAGAAACCGAACAGAATCAACACTTGCGTCTTCTGCACTCGGCCAGACACTGTTGTCCCCTGAGTGGAGCTCGGGGCCCGAGACGGACGCCGTGGCCGGCGGCGTCCGAGGCCCCGCGGCCCACGCCGCTGTCTAGTCGAGCGTTACAGGTGTTAGATTGGAGCCTCACTGTCAGCGGTTGGTGCCGGAGTTATGCATAGTGTCATACTGTACGCAGCCGCAATGGCCAACTGAGACTCTGCTGCCTACGTGCCATTAGTCGGCACCGTGTGAGCCGCCAAGACGCCGCCCGGGAGCAGCCGCCGCGTTCTTGGCGGCTCACGCGGTGCACATTCGTCAGGGGGGAGACCGCAAATGTGAGCCTAATGCAATTTACGCGTAACGATCGACATTTTTTGCCTCGTTTTACGACTTTGTTTTCACATAATTTGGCTGCGGCGCGATTTCTATTAACGCATGAAGACTCCCGACGCCTTCTCCGACGCCTTCCGCTCCGCGGCCGCGGTCCCGGGCATTCCGAAGGCGAAGACAAAACAACCAGAGAGATACCAGTTGAATTCTTAAGCACTATTTATTGCTGGCACTCCGCTTTGCCTGCTTTTTTCTGGAGTAGTTCCCTAATGAAAAAGTGGAGTTTCATGCTAATATGGGCTCCATTACTCTCCCCCTGGGCTGCGAGGCCACGCACGCCATGCACCGCTGTCCCAACTGGACCCCACAGCCCCAACGGGCCCGGCATGGAGACCGGGCTCCATCAGTCCATGGCCACAGTCGTCTATGACGCATTTTCGACAAGTAGTGGGAGAGGCAGAAGAAGAAGAAAAGGCTCACCTGTCTGTTATTTTTCGCCCTCAAGGAAACATTAAGGCAATTCTGACGCTTTCGCAGTAATGCAGGGTAATTATAGTGGCTAATGGCGTCAGTTTGCGCGCGCGCGCGCGCGCCCAGATGAAGGCACTTAAGGCAGGGCGATTAAAATTACTTTGCCACACACAAGCAGCGGGAAAGGGCTATTTCTTCTCGCTCAGACACGTAAGCAACATTTCATAGGGTCATGTCTCCAAGTCTCTCCGCGCAGTCATAACTTAGGCAGCAATGGAAAATTGAGGAAGTCTTGACTTCCTGCGAGGAGTAAGAAAAAACTTTACGCTTTAACGCACGCGCTTGTAACGGCCAATTTTAATTGTCATCTCTCTCGGGCGCTCGCAGAGATTTATAGAGGAAAATCGGCTTTTAAAGCCTGATAAATAGAGCCTTTTTTCACTTACGTTTTCTCCCGTATAAAAAGTCAGACAAGATAGGTAGTGAGTCTGAAGGCCTCGAGACGATTAAAAGGGTTCATATATCACGCAGCAAGCGTTAAGGTGGAACCGACAAGAATGCACGCGGCCAAAAAATTGCAGGGCCGATAATAAGAGTGCGCTGTGCAAAAAAAAAAAGGTGCGCCATAAGCGCTAATTTCTGAAGCTCTTGCATAAAAAAAGAGCTTCTCCTGCCAAGACACACAAGCTTTTTGAGGCTCCGGAAAATGCTCCTAAATCTCGGGCAAACAAAGACGGACAAAATTTGGTACAGGAAGATCGACAAAAGGCTGACACACACAAAAAGTGACGTCATCTGCTCGCTGTCACCCTGTTATGCATATGGGTTTGGGATCACTAGAGCGTCCGTCCGAGATCGAGATCAAAAAGACCAATCGATGCGTGCGAGTCCGCCCGCCTCCTCGGCCAGACAGGGGCGCCACGGCCGCCGCCGCGTCCCCGTCTTGGCTGTGGCCGGCCGGCCGGGACGTGCGACACTTTGTCTGGCCGAGTTCCACGCTCTTTGTGTGCGTAAGTGATGGAGAGACTTGTGCACTTGTCGCTTTCGGTTAAGCTTTGACTATGCACATTTTCTTGTCTGTCGCGTATCACATGTGCTCGGGCGCGCGCGCGCGCTCACGCGCGCACACCAGAGAGCTATCGCACACACTCAGTGCATTTATCTGATGGAGACATACTGTATACAGATAGACGGGGGAGGGATCAAAGAGGAGTGACATGGGGGTGTGAGAGGGGAGGGGAGGGGGCAGGGAAACAGGTGTCGGGGGAAGAGTTTTAATCATCAGACGCTTTGTTCTTGTGGAACCACCCTGTACATACGAAACAGACGGTGCAGAGGGAATAAGACAGACACACATACGCCAAATATTTTTTGTTTCCACTGGGAAGTGAGGTTTTGCAGCGCGTGCGCGCCTAATCCTACTTAATGTCCCATAACGCAACGAATTAGATAACGGAAACACACGCCGAGGTACCCGGCGCAGTCGGCGCAGTCGGCGCAGACAGCGCAGACAGTGCAGTGCAGTCTAGACACTGCAATTGATTTTTGTCCCGTGCGCCAGATCCGTGCGCAAGCTTCATATTGGGCAAAGACATCGCGTTCAGTGAGTGCCCAAGTCATAATTCTCACCTGCCAATGCTTTTGGGCAGCAAAAAGGCCCAGAAGTGGCTTGGGGAATTCCGCATTCGCTCAACCAAGTGTTCAAGTCGCTGATGCTGAGGCTCGGGTTCAGGCTGGCGCAGGCCGAAACCTCTGGGCTGACCGGGCCCGTTCCCCTGTGTGAGGGAGGGAAGGAACCAGTCGCTGCTGCTCTTAACCATGATAGAGATATAAAAACCTCAAGGAGAAATGCACTTTTTCTGACTGTACCCGCCACACGTTTGTCTTGCCGAGAAGTGACAGCAAACCAGAGATTTTCATTTAGATCCTGCCGGGGAAGCCCAGGATTCTGCTCTGGCAGTAATCAAGACCTAACTAATCACCTCTTTATGTTGTTAGTCTTAATTGTTGTCAGTGAGCATCGCCGTCAGCCTGACAGCATTTTGGAGGCCCCTGCAATTTTGGACAGGTCCTAATTATACATCTCCCTAAACTAAAACTACACTTTCCCGCCACATAACTCATACTTGTCCAGAATGTTCGCTGTTATTGGCTCACAGGAAATTATTTGGCGCCAAACAACGGAAAATGACCCAAACTGACTCAAGGTTGCCCCATTTAGCTCAAGACACACCAGAATTCTTGGCCCAAATGTTGCACCCCCAAAACTTGGGCCAAAGCGTTGCTTCACAGACGTGACGCTGAGTAGCGAGTGCAGGTTTTCGTCCTCCGACACCACGACCGTGGCCGTCCTGCCCTCAGTGCTCGTCTCTGACCCTGACGGCCTCCAGTCCAGGTGTTCCGGGACTAAACTCCTCCAGAGGCCAAAGGCCATCCTTGGGGTCAAGGGAGAGATGCTGGCTGACCCCCAGAAGGCTGTAAAGGCCAGACAAAACGGTGTCAGCTGTGGCTACACCACCTGAGAAATGATCTTCAGTGTATTTGCCGCTGGTGCCGCTGTGGGCAACGAGTTCGTACTTGGAGGTGTTATTGTGAGGTGGAAATGCTGACGTCAAATTGGGGAATGGTAAATATTGTCCCATTCCTAATGACTCCACTTTATCAACATCTTACCGTCAATTTGACCGTTGGAGTGTTAAAATTCATTCTTCGATCTCTCGAATTTGGTCTTCTTCTCCTTCTTCTCCTCAATCACTCGAGCATTTTTCTGGTGGTGGAAACAAGAGATCGTTGCTCCAGATAAGCGAGGAGGCCCCACAGAGTCACCTTCCCCATCTGCGACTGCGAGAAGTTTTTTCACGTCCCGGGAAAGAAAAATGGGGAAAATTCCTGTCTGATGTAAATTTGAGCGATGGTTGAGGTTTGGCTGGGGCTGGGACTGGGGCTGGGACTGGGGCTGGGACTGGGGCTGGGACTGGGACTGGGGCTGGGACTGGGGCTGGAACTGGGGCTGGAACTGGAGCCACAAATGGGAATGGGACTGAGATGCAACCTCAACCTGAGCCCGACCGCGTCTCCCTCCTTGATTACAGGTGGTGACAGACGATTTCCGCGCGAGAGGCAGAGAAGTTTCCACTCTTAAATGCTATTGAACCACAATAAATAGTTATTTCTCTCTGGGCCCCCAGAGTTCGTGCCTGGGGCTCAATTCCTCGCATAAACAGAGAAAACAAAAAACCCTGATTTAATGATGCTCTCGAATACGTAACGAACGCCTGAGGCTGCGCGAAGGAGAAGAAACGGTTAAAGCGGGGCTTAAACGGGTGGAATTGGGCGCTCACCCAGAGCCGACAAATTTGGCGTGTGCAGACGCGCCTTAAGACAGCAAAGGAGGGCAGTAGTTTTTTGCCACAGGGGCTACGCAGATGTGTGGGCTGCAGATGAGGAGAACCAACTAAGACTTGTCTCAATATTAGATCAGTAAACTCTTTGGCCCCATTCCTAAGGTCTTCCCGGACGAGGCCTCACGGTGGGCCTCGCGGTGGGTCTCACGGTGGGCCTCGATGGGCAGATCTGGGGAGGGGGCCCTGTTTTGGGGCGTGGAGACAAAATGGTCTGAATGGAAAAAAAAGCGAGAGACGGAGGTGAGAGCACATCATATGTTTGTGTGTGTGTGTGTGAGACAGTTGTAGAAGGGGACGAAGGAGAAGACGAACGAGAAGGCGAAGGAGAGGACGAACGAGAAGCCGAAGTTGACGTCGAAGTCCGATCAGGAATGGGTCTTAACTCTGCACTCCCGTTCTCTTCCCCCCCCCCCCCCTCTTCCCTTCCATATTAGTTTCCATTGTCCGTGATGAAGCAATTAGGTGAGGTTTGGCGCTGCCCTCAGCAGTTAACTCGATCAGGAAGATGTAGTTGTGCGTGTCGTTGCCGTTGTCATCGTCACTGCCGTTGCCGTTGTCGTCGTCGCTGTCGACGTCGACCCAAAATGAGCCCAAGTCACTGCATAAAAATGACGCTGACGTGGATTCACTCCAGCTTCGTCCTGCCTTCACAGCCCAAATCGAAGTGTCTACCTACAGTGGGCGGCGGGAAATAAGAGAACAATAAGCACCAAATGGTGTGACAAAGTCATTGGGACGACGTGTACACATGCATGCCTATAAATAAGGACTTAGCTATGCCATTTAGATGGTGTGCACGCTCCGTAGAGGATGAAAAGAGCTGGAGCTACAGAGAAATGCCCCGGTGTGAATGTGTTACTAGAACTGGAACTGGGGACTGTTGACAACCATGGCATTGACCGTCTGCACTATGCGGACTGGACACCTTCAGCATGGAGACGACTCTTTTCCACTGCTATGTGGAATAAACATACACTATCCAATACATAAATGTATCTGTGCGCGCGTTGAATTAAGCTTCTTCGGCTTCTTCTTCTTCTTCTCCTCCCTCTGTCATACTGATGCTTTTCATGCGAAATTTTGCAATGAGTGCGGAAAAAAATGCTCTTTGAAGCTGTCACTTATTGTTGCATTTTTGCCTGACCGACCGAGCAAATGATTCCGCCTCTCACTGTGCAAACATTGGACGTGAACGTCCAGCTTTCTCCCAGACTCCACCAGACATTCCACGTCTTGTACGTACACTGCGCGTAGATCAGGGGAGGGAATTCCGTTAGCTGTTATTAGGGCACATCATACGTCAGAGGCGGCGTCTCCTTTCCGATGACATCGTCGCAAGCAGCTGACAGGAGTTTTTTTTACCCCTCCTCGTACGTATGGCCGTACGTATGTGAAAGTGAGGTCGGCCCAAGTCGGGGGTAGCGACTGGAAGAGGACCCCCCTACGAAATGCGAAGCTCATTTACCCCCTCCCCATTGCCCCTCCCTGCTGTCATTATTTCCGCACTCTTTTCTGCCATCTTGTGACACAATGGAGGCAACAGGGGGGTTAGAAGTGAAAGGCCTCTTATGAAGCAGGTGGGTGCCGCCAAAAAATGAGGCAAACTGCAGCAGCAGAGACTTTGACAAAAGAAAAACATTCTTGTGGCCCAAGAACCAACTCTCTCTCTCTCTCTCTACGTGCTACCTGCTGTAATAATGATGGCCGCATATCATTGCGTGGCAGAGTCGGGCAGAGTCGGGCAGGGGCCGGCCCGAGTCGGGCCGGGCCGGGCAGACCTGGGCAGCTACCTATAGAGCAGTCAATTAGACTACATTTGCATGATCAATGACTGCATACGAGATGAGATTTCCCCTCCTGGTGTGCGTGTGCATGAGCACTTTGACGCTGCTGCTGCTGCTCCTGCAGGTGGATGTTCCAAAAGTCGATAGTTGGTACACGATCAGATAAGCCCAGACGTCCACTGTACATGGGCACGGAATTTTTTAAACGGAAAACCTCGCCACAGCTGCACGAGTGGCTTCTCCTGGGCAGGAAAGCAAATGGAGGTGTCGTCAAACAAGACGCAGTCAATGGCGGAGAGATGAAGGAACTCGTGGTCCCAACAGTCGCTGTTCCAATAAACACTCCACTCCGTTCAGTCCTCCTTGGCTCTGACCATTTTTGTAGGGGAAAACATTTTTTCCTCTCATTTCATGGCGTATTGTCCATCCAATGCGTCCTACCGTGAAATGACGCCGGCATCACCGTACAGGGTGCGCAGACAAAAATTAAAGAGAGGAGGAGGTGGATTATTTCGCTGGGGGTCAGCTTCAGACAGCAGTGGGATCAAAGAGAGAGGGGTAAACAACCTCAGGGGTACTTGCCCCTTCGTCTCATCCCGCCAGCGCCCGGTGAGCATGTATGGTCATCCGTGGACTGCAGCGGGAAGACATCCAGAAGTCCATCCATTTACAGCCAGAGCGATTTTTCTCTCGGATGCTCGACGAGACAAAAGTCAGAGAGCGCTTCTTTTTTTTTTTTTTTTTTTTTTTTTTCTTCTTCCCCTCCCCGCTTCTTTTTCTTCGCCGGCAAAAGAGATTTCAATTTCGATCAATTACCCGGACTCAGCAGTGGAGCGCGCACGAATTCATATTTTGGCTCGACCAGACATCAGCTCGAGTCCTCGGTCCTGAGTCCTGGTCCGTCCCGCCGCGGCCCTGGCACCGGCAGAGGCTGCAGCTGTCTGCCGGAGGTCCTGGAGGACTCGAGGCGACGGATGACGCGTGTCTGACCGAGCGTGCGCAGGGTGCTTTATGCTGCTGTTCCCTCTTTATATGAAAGAAAAAAAAAATGCTCACGAACATAAAATGGGCGGTTCTCCAGTTTGAGCAGTGGAATATGGCGCAAAATATCATCAGCAGAGCCCAAAATGTCTCTCCTTTGCCCCATTAAAATTTTCCACGAGTCTGCCCGTAAAAATGGGGGCTCCCGATTCAAAAAACGAGCAGCCCATTTTTGCCTAAGCCGCCTTTTATGAGTCGTCGCCATTTAGACACGGTTTTTTTTCTGGAAATGGCCATCGAAAGAAAGAAATAAGAGGTTCTTCTCCACCAGACAATTTCTTACGGTGGCCGAGACAACCTGAGAAAACTCATTTCCTATCTAATGATGGATCTCTGGCTTCAGATTCTCATACTGTTAACGAGATTTCTTAAAATGCGAGGGCTGCGAGGCAACGTTTTTTCATTTTTTTTTACCGTGTGAGGCATCAAGACGTGATGTCGATCTGGGGCACCCTGTACCAGGTGTCCCCCGACGGCCTGACTTCCGCCTCACCCTGTACCCGGAGGTTGCACTTGTGCACACCGGCCTTTAAGAGTCTTTTTTTCAATTAATCCGTCCCCAGGCCATTTATCACGGTCTCTTTCTTCTTCTTCTTCCAAATCGTCGTCTGGGAAAAATAGGAAAATGCGTCCATTAAAATCAAAGTGTGACCACATCAGACTCCATCCCATTTCGCACCAAAAAAGAACGAAGAAGTCGAAATTTCGTGTGGAATTTCGATTTTTTCCCCATCTCCCCCAGCTATTTTGCTGGATTTTTGTGTGCAGCTGTGTGATGAGTCTCTCATCTCATGTCAAGTCTTCTTACGACCAAAGGAGGAGGCAGAAAGGGCTGACTTAATATGCTAAACGCAAAAAAAGTGACGACTCCACGACTTGACGTGCGGAAAATGAAGATCGGGTTGCATTTTGTTGCTGTTGAGGCCTCTCAAGACGTTACTTCTCTCTGTTCCACCAATGGACACAAGTGTGCTAAGGTGCGAAACAACAAGTTGTCAAGTTGTCGAGCTGATCTGATCGTCCAGACAGTTACACTTGTCCCGTCCGGGACTGTTTCATCCCATATTGTGCCACTGAATGTCGTCCTGTCCCATGCTGCCCTGTCTTGTTTTGTCCCGTCCCGTGTTTCCCAGTCTTGTATCGTCCTGTCCCTTGTTGTCCTGTCCCTTGTTGTCCCGTCCCGTGTTGTCCCGTCCCGTGTTGTCCCGTCCCGTGTTGTCCCGTCCCGTGTTGTCCCGTCCCTTGTCCCGTCCCGTGTTGTCCCGTCCCGTGTTGTCCCGTCCCGTGTTGTCCTGTCCTGTGTTGTCCCATCTTGTATCGTCCCATCTTGTATCATCCCGTCCTGTACCGTCCCGTCTTGTATCGTCCCGTCTTGTACCGTCCCGTCTTGGATCGTCCCGTCTTGGATCATCCCGTCTTGTACCGTCCCGTCTTGTACCTTCCCCGATTGCATCGTCCCATATTGTCCCGTCCCGCACAGCATCCAAGTTCTACGGGCTGTGTCAGAGGAAGACAACTGACGTCGCTTTGGCACGTTCGCTCCCCGTGGCGACAGCCATTAGTGGCCTCGAACATGATTCAGCGGCAACATCTTTCCAGGGACATCTCTCTTTTTCTTCTCCTGCTGCTCCTGGGGTTGCCATCATTTGGCAAATGGCAACGCTCCCCCCCCCCCCCGTGGGTGATGAAATGATGATGGACTCTGATTTTGCTCCAAACAGAACGATTTTTCACTCTTACAACGCCAAAAAAGTCGGAAAAGTCTTGTCGTCGCCGTGGCGTTGAAGGCGGCCCTGGAGCCGTCCGTGTGTCCAGCCGAGCAGTCGTCCTGGCTTCCCGGAGCGCAGTTGCCGCTCGTCACACCCAAAGCCCAAAGTGGCGACTCCACGCACCCGTTCTGACCCGGACGGGCCCCCGGAGCCGTCTGGGCGATCGCGGAAAAGCGTCTTTCAGGCGAATCAGCCCCACGTGACTTTCACGTCTGCGCGGCCTTTCCAGGCTTGGTCGGCTCCGGCGTGGGAGACGAGCAAAGAGCGCCGAATTCGCGGGGAGACAAACCAAACCGGACGGCTTTAATGAGGAGAACTCGTCTGTATCGCGATAAGCAAAGGGTTGAGACGGCGTCGCAGATCGCCATCAAGGCCACGCCAGACGAGGACCGTCTCCGTCGCCCACACCGTCCCGGGGGCGTCCTCGGCCTCGCTCCACAATTCCTCATCTTGCCTGGCAGAGAAAAACCGTTAATTTCTCCCAGGCTCGGGAAGTTTCTGCCGCCCGCGCGCCCAGAGATGGGCGAGAGAGATAAAAAAGCTCTCTTATTTCTGTCAATGTCGTAGAATTCCCAGAAGTTGGGATGGCAAAAGAAGAAGAAAAAAAATCCCCCCCGCATGTTAATAGGTCGGATACTTGAAATACAATCTGAGTGGCATCAAAAATCCATTTGGTCTGCATTATTGCCTTTTCGTGCACTCCCCTAATGCATTTGACATGTCTTAAGTGGAATTTATATGAGCCATAAAAAGCGGGGAAACTAAATGGGCATTTTTACCCCTTCCCTTTTGGGGGAAATGTCGTTAAGCAGGTGGACTAAGGAGGAGACACGAGAGAAGCTCGAGGAATCTCCTTTTCAACCGTTAAAACCACTCGCAAATCTTGGGGGGGCGAGCAAGATGATGACTTTGCAAACTGTGATTTGGCGCGTAAATCATCGGGCCTTCCTCATCCCACTTACACATGTTCACTTTTTCTAGCCATGAATCAAGGATTTTTTTGTCATGGCCGATGCAATTATTGGCGACCCCGACCGGGCTTTTATGGCCTCCGTCGCCCCCGCCGAGGCCGTCTCCATCGAGCACTCCATGCCGGGCGCGCGCGCGCCAGTGCGTCCGGGCGGGCGGGCGGCGCCTCACGAGGAGATCGTGATGTCTACATTAGAGAGCTCCGATCAAACAGCTTGCGTGGAATTGAACGCGGAGGCTTTTTTTGCTTCTCCCCTCTTCGGCGGCCTCCGCCCGGCGGTCGGGGTCGGGGTGGGTGCGCAGCTCGTCCACTGTGGACTCGCCCACTCTCACCTGTACTCAGTGCACTTGGAGCTGGACTCGGTTTTAGGGGGTGGGGGTGGATTTTCCGCCTGATTGGAGCGATTTTTCAGTCCTGCCGGACTGCACCAAGTCCTGGAAAGTTGTGGCAGGTGGGAAGCAACAATTTCGCGCCAAATCACAAATTGCCGTGCACGATCTTTACCTCCTCCGGACTGAGGTGACTTGGGCCTGTGCGAGGCCTTCTGTCGTCCTGAGGGCCTGAGTGCGACAGAAGGCCTCCCCCCCCCCGGCCCAAGGCGCCTCAGCCATAACTCGAAAAATATAGCGCTACAATATGGTCGAGCAACACACGCTCATGCAGTCAGTACCGCACCGCGCTGTACCTGGCGGCCACTCAGGAGAACCGGCAATAAATAAGGCGCAAAATGTTTCCAGGGCGACAGCTTCAACGGCGGCAGCGCTTGCACTGGCACAACTGACTGGAGCCTGCTGGGCCAGAAGGCGTCGAAGGCCGTCCCGGACTGCCGAGAGTCCGGCCCGTGCGCCCGGGCCTTTAAAGAGAGAGAGAGAGAGAGAAGCCGAGAGTGCACATGCACTTTTGTGCGCGGTTTTATTTTGTCATGACGTCGATTTACCATAACTTTTTGTACCTGCATCATTAACAAAAGGGCGTTGTCGCCGTCTCGGCCGACTCAGTCGCGCGCGCGCGCGCGCATGGCGTGTAAAACCTTCACCATTCACCACCCCTGTCTGCGTGCGTGCGTGCGTGCGTGCGCGCGCGCGCCAGGGGGACATATTGAGGAACGGGGTTTGTCTGTCCCTCCTAATTTATTAGGCCAGACATAAATCAGACAGGTTTTTTTATCGTCCAGAGGCGTTAACAAGACTCCATATAAAATAACTATTCCTTATTATAGATGACGTTTTGGCTGTCAGAGACTTTTAGAGGTCCGTGGAGAGAACGAGGAGAAACTTTCGTCAGTTTCTTTTATGCACTGCAAACACTAATTCAACCCCTTCTCTGCTCAGGCGCTGTCACCAGCGCAGCAAAAGTTTGTGAAACGACTGCAGAAACAACTGGAGAATGACCGCAAAACACACGGACAAAACAGGAAGTCAAGCTCTTAATGACTTCCCAGACAGCGTTTTCTTCATTTGAGGTTATCAATAATTACAGCTTTGCTCAGGTGCGCAGCAATTTGAGCAGAGCGATGAGAGACGTCTCATTTATGTGCATACTCAGGTACACAGGTAATGAGGCAGTCATTAGGTGAAAAAAAAAGGCTCGTTTTGGGGGGGCGAAAAATGTCAAAAGGCCATTAATCGAGAGCTCTTTAAACACAAAGATTGACAACAGCAGTCAGAACAATGCGGGGAGGACAGAAACAAAGTATCTTCTTAAGTCTGCTTGGATGAACAATTTTCAAGCGTCACTTTTGGTCTCTCGCAATGATCTTGTCCTGTCTAACTTAAATCAGGCCAAAAGTGCACGTGGTAAAACATATTTTCTTTCTAAAAATAAGACTTGTACCAGCTTTTGCTGAGTCTCAGGCCAATTTCCCACTCAAACGAAACAAAATTGACATATTCAAACTGGCCCAGGCAACTTTTTTTATCTCTTTCTGCGTGCTCTATTTGTTGCAAGACTCCCTTTTAATCCATTCTCGTCAAATGGAATAGAGAAATAATACGTTCATTCAACATTATCAATTCGTTGACAATATAGTTATTTAGTCTGAAGAAACTGTCGTGACAGAAGGGCTCTAAAAAGTGTTCTCTATTTGACAACAAACCTAAGATAGGTCAAATAGCAATATTTCCGGTTTTTTATCTAGCTTAATAAATTCATGCAATATGTATATTAGGCTTGCTCGAAGAGTGGTCAATTTTGGAATTCGAATGAGTGGACTTGCGCTTGCGGTAACCCCTAATGCATCTAAGGAGGATAGAGTCGAATACGTTTAAAAAAGTTACATTTAACAAGTTTTACTACACAATGTCAGGGCATAAAGTTGACTCCAATTGCACTAGTGGACATAACTCAGACAAATGGCTACAGAAACAAATTCTTGAGTCATCGTCTATTAAAAAGTTGGCGTAGAGCTGCCACCACAACACAGTGTAGTAGGATATAAGATGTGCATATGTTGCATTATAGTTTTAAAACATCCTTTTTTTGCGTGTCCACACAGTGATGGCCTGCGGTGACCAAGTTATAAGTCAAAGTTATGAAACGTGAGACTTTTAGCTGACTGAGCTCATGCTATCGCACTTCAAAGGCTTTGGGCAAAACTCTCTTCCTTGGCCTGAACTGTGTTAACAAATCTTGGGGAGGACCAGATTTTCCACCCAGTAAGAGAAGTGTACATTTTTCCTTGTAGGATTACAGCAACAATTTAAAAATCTGTTTTCAGCAGCTGACATTGTTTTAAGATCCATAAAAAGAGTTGCTTATACACCCAAGTCATGGGTGTCATACATGCCAGTTCAGCCCGTGTCAAACAGCCAGCAGATTGGGCCACTTCTGGCACTTCTCAGACCAAATTTCAGATTTATTAAGTGTTTGGCACACCAACAATGCCTGGAAAGGAATAACAGAAATTTATGTGTGGCATCCTAACTTTTCGCAACAGGCGGTAAGTAGTATTTTCACCATTCTGGGGAGTAAATATAAGCATTCGAACGTGGAGAATCATGATTTTCTCATTGGAATTTGACTATTTCCTGTCAAAGAAGAATAGTTGGTCTCTTCAAGATGAACAGCATTCTTAAGTCCATAATACGCTATTGTCGTAAGACACTTGGTCTTCGAGATGGAAGCTCACAGATGTGAGGTTGCAGCACTCTTGGGTGATCCAGGCCTCCGTCAAGTCTCAGTGCTGTCACTCTGAAGAAACAGAGTCATGAAGTTGATCGGAGGCCAACCCGATCCTCCTCCAGAGGGAGTGCATCGTGTCCACCTCGGACATGTGCGAGGCCCCGAGGAGCCGTTATATCACTAACAGTGAATGTACTGTTGTGCCTCGGTATCAAACCTAATCAGAACTAGTGATGACCTCACTGGCCAAGCCTCTCGTCCAAGAGTCGAGTCTCGAGCCCAGTGACACCAACCCCGAGTCAGTGCAGTGACTCTTGTTCCTCTCGTCTTCCACTTCACCAGTCTCGAGTTCGTACAGACAGCGATTCTCGGTCAACTCGGGTAACTCTCACTCACCACTTAAAGTGGATGTTTGGCCAGTAGTGTTGTTTTGCCTCGGATTCGAATACCGATCACGACTCCTCAGGCGTTGGCAGGAGGGAAGTCCGACTCTCCGACTGATGTGACCACTGACTCGACTCCGGAGAAGACAAACTTGGCACTTTCGAGGTGATCATGACAGAGTTGACCAGAGTTGCTCTGAGTCACGAGTGACTCTGCTGGGCACCATTTGGAAACGGTCTGACTCGAGTCAGTTCAACCCTAGCGTTGGTGACTGATCTGTCCGTCATCCGAGTGAGCAGAGGACACCAAACGTTCATCCAGATTTCGCCCAATTCTCATTGAGTTTCATTGAATCAAAATCAATTTGAGAAATGTCCCCTAAGAGGCTCCTCTGTCATCATTGTGTCCGCGTTTTCCGCCAATGTACGTGCGTGACAACTGCGCGCGCGCGCGCGCGCGAGCGCGTGAGTGAGAAGAAACAATTGTCCCGGTTCTTACTGCCTTTGTGATCCGCCTGTCAGCCCGAAGAAAGGGTTGACAAATCGCCGTCACAACCTTCTTCTTCGTCCCCCCCCCTCTTTTTTATTCTCCTTCTCTCTCTCCTCTCGAGCCATTATAATTATTATTGCTTCAGGGTTGTACACGGATCCGCGTACACCACATTCAGGGTTGCCAGGGATTGGGCGCGCTCAGGGTTGCCATCCAGGAGTGATTAACCAGAGGAGGAGCAGAGGACAAATGCTTACCACTAATAGCTTTGCTCGAGGCAAAGTTTCACATTCTTTTCCTCTCACACAGATCATTATTGGTCTCAAGTGTGATTATGAGTTCATCAAGAAAATTTCCCCCCCCCTCTTTCTCTCCCCCACCGGGTTCATCCGACCGCGACCGATTAGGGCTGTTTTCTTAGCTCTGAACTCGAGTGATGAACAACTTTTTTCCACTCCAATAATCTGGCAGAAAAAGCTGTTTGCTCAGCAACAGTTTCGACCCTTCCTCTATTTTATTATCAACATTGTAGAACATGAGTGTTGTACACGTATCAAGACCATTCAATTCCCTCTCTCTCTCTCTCTCTCTCAGTGTCTAATATTTTTTTCTCCCCTGCTGCTGCCTCCCTCACATATATCACTCTTAATGGCGGCAGCCGTATCAGTTGCGACCCAGAGCACTGTGAAGGCGCGCTTGCCCGGGCCCAACAGCGCCGTCTCTGCCGGCGCGGGCAAGAAGAGGACGGCTTCGTCGGGTGGTGCAAGCCGGCCTTAAGTCCCTCGCCTCCGCCCAATCTCGCCGGTCTGACCAGAGGCTGCCGTGATTCACCGACGATGATGATGACGGCAGAAACATTCTAAAGGTCCGTCCACAAATGCAGCAAAGTCTCGGGTGCGCTAGGGCCCGCCCGGGCTGCCCGGCTGGGCGCCGCCACGTTTGGGCCCGGCTAAGCACGCCCAAAGTGTCTGACGGAGTTTCCCAAGTATTTCTGGTGGAAAAGCCTCTCCTGCTGCGCTCTCCGATGGATTGACCAAAGGGTTATTTATGGCTCTTGTCTTGCGGTGTGAACTTCATCTAAAAAAAATCGTGGGAGCGAAGAGAAGTTTGGGAAGAGATTGAATTGAATTCCACGGTGTGAAATGGAAATGTGCCAGCGTCTTGGGACGCGGAACCCGAGAGCACAGACCTGCCGGGCCCGGCCGGGCCCGGCCCGACCCGACTGGCGCGGCTCGACCAAGCACGGACGTCAGGGCTTCATTATCTGCGGCTGCAGAGACCTCGCCAGAGTCTGCATAACGACGAAAATACGTTCAGAAGAGACTCTCGGCTTTCTGGGAAAGTCACGAGCTTCTCCTCATTAGGGAGAGACAGAGACCAGAGATTTGTTTCCAACAAGTGATCATTTCCTGGCAACTCGAGACTCTGAGGGAGCGGTTACACTGGCTGTTCTCTTTGTTCAGACGCCGAACCGGAGGTTTCGCCCGCTCAACCCGGCCTTCAACAGCCGCTCTCCGCGGCTCGAGTATTTACACAGTAAATGGGTGATTCAACGTTGCCTCCAACATGCTGAGCTTTGGAGAGAGGCTTCCAAATCAATGGCTTGGAGTGTTGCTGAGCAGCGCTCGTCCATACATAATGCATGGACACTTTGTGCTGCATTGCAGCCCATCCATCTACTTTGCACTTGTCAAGACGACAGCACAGTTTCTAAAGGCGCAGGATTCACTCTTTCTTCTGGCGCTCTGGCTATGGGCGGATCGATTTTTAAATGTGTAGCGTGACGAAACACCGATTTACAGCTGAAAGGGTTTTTTTTTTTTTTAAAAAAAAAAAAAAAGCACTCACTTCATGCGGCTGAAGATTCAGCACCTTTTTGGAGCCCAATGTTCAGTCTGGACTTGGAATCTTCATTTTTGGCTGCTTCATCTTTGATCGCCAACCAAGGGTTGGCTGGAGGGCAGAAGAGAGCCTGTCTGTGGTCACGCCCTTTGTGGAGGGCAATCGAGGCTGCCCAGATGGACGTCTTGAGCCAGATCCCCTGCTGGTGGCAACTCTGTTGAGACCGGAGATGTCCTGCGGTCCTGACACTATCATGTGTCACGTCAACAAAATGGCAATCTCCACACGTTGCATCATTAGAGAACGCAAGAAGGGCAGAGCGAAGACCCTTCCCGAGAAGCCATGACGGCAGATTTGGCCGAAAGAGCAGAGCTGCCAACATGTACAAGTACGTATAATTAATCCTTCCAAATCAAGTGATGGCTGGATGATCATAAATACCCATAAATTGTGCCAAAAGGGAACCTTCCACTGCTGTTTTGTTTACCATTTTTGTCCCAACGACAGAGTTGCTGCTTATGATGAAAAATGTAGCATAGAATCTCCCCTCATGATCTTGAACCAGTCAAACATCTTGATGCAGTTTTGAAACCCTATTTGGCACACTTTGTGCACCGTTGCCCTGGCCAACAGGCAGAGGGTCTTCCTTCCCTCTATGCAACTATGTTTCGTTCTCTAATGTTGCATCACCCAGGCCTGGTCAGTGTTGACCCCGAGCAGGGTTGCCAAGCCGCGAGTCATCTCCTGCCTGACAAGCCACGAGGGGGTTGGAGGAGGCCACAGAGAGGGAGAAGTGGGTCATGTGCAACCGCCAACAACACATGCAGGTGTTTGTTGGTGTTAATCGAACTGAACATAACGTGTCCATTCTCTCCATATGCGGCTTTCAACAGTGTCAGTGAGCTCATCTGTCTCCTTTCCAGGTGCTGAAAGGACATTCAACTTGCGACTTTCACGCTGACAACAAGTGTGCCAGCCAAGGTGCAATCACTTCCCAATCAATCACCTAATTATGTTCACACGTACGCACACACACGCAGGTCAGGTCTTCAATAGAGGAAAGCCTGATGGGGATTGCTGTGCACGCTGTCCTTGCTGTGCTCACCGTCCGTGCTGTGCTCACCATTCACGTACTCATAACCAGGGGTGAAGAGAGCGCGATCGAGCAAACAAGTCGGGTCTCCGGGCTGCTTGGCTGGGAGATTCTCCCAGAGTCTCTGCCAGACCGGGGAGGATCAAGGTCCCCACGTCACCTGCAGTCAACAATGGGTTGGCTCGCTGAGGACGTGATCAAGTCCGTCCCAGTTCCTCGTTGTGCCCAATTTCTCGTCATCCGGGCCTTTGTTGCACTTCCTGAAGCCACGGACGAGTAAACTTCTTGCCTCAAATGATGCCTGCGGAAGTGAAAAATGTTCCTCATCGAGTGACAAAGCAATGTCTTTGAGTGACCACGTGGGTGCTCAGTGCTGCACAAGGTTTGTTGGAGGGCTCACCGATGCGTGACGGAGATGCCGGCGTTGCACTTCAGCCCCAGCAGAGGCCAAGACCAGGAGACGGTCGAGATCACGTACGTCTGAGACACCAGTCAAGGCCAGTGCTTGCTGTGCGTGCCTGATGCACAATGCAGCTGTGTCCTAGTACTGTTCGACGTTCTGTCTTCTCTCCACTGCCCACGCTGGTCTTGTCCACGTCGGCTGCCCCCGCCCGCCCGCCCGCCCTCCTCGGTCGAGGTCAGGGTCACGTTGAGCTCCTGAGGCTTGCTTGCAGACGGGTGCGACTTCTGTGCCCCCGGACTCGTCCATCCAGCATTGGCTGGCTCAGTGATTGATTGCGTCGGTGTCTCGAAGCCATCAGATCTGGCTGTCCGAAGATCCGCTCCAGCTCCCGGAGAGATTCCCTGGTTGGCCAGAAACAGCTGACACGTGTGGCCAAAGAATTGATATCACACGTGTGCAACAATCTGTTTGAGGCCCACGATTCTCCATGGGGAGAAGCAATCAAACAATGCTTGATTGAACTTCTTGAGGGAGAAGAGGCCTATCCATTACAGCCAGGGGATGATTGATTTTCAATCTGAGATTGCATGAATACATTTTTCTCCCCCTGCCTCGAACAGATGCCGTTCTACTCCTCGATTCTTTTTTTTTGCGCGCTCGAAAAATTCGATTGTGCCAGATGAAAGATGGGAAGCCACAATTCACGGGAGCAATCAAATTCTTCTCTCTCGCTCTCCCATATTTCTTGCAGTCCTGATGACGTCAACAGAGGTCAGATTCTCACTCACTTAGTGCATGGGTGCTGTGCACTGCCTGTGCACTGCCTGTGCAGTGCAGCAGATGGTTGTGCAAGCATCGCGGACGGAGTTCAAGTTATCTTTCAAGACCACAAAGAGATGCTGCCTTCACCCATATTTTTGGGCTTCTTATCAGCACTCTGGGATCTGCAGGGTGCTATCTGGAGCTCCCCATAAAATCAATTGCCTTGAGCTTTTACGAAAAAAGAAATTATACAACCCTTTGGGCTACCGTAATTTACAGGGCGCTGTTTGGCCGTGCCAGAAAGCGACGAGCACGTGCCAAATTGGCATGCTTTGCTCTGTTGCTTCTTTTTGTTCCCAAAAAAGTTGCCAAGTGCAGAGATGGTATTTTAAAGAGACTCTCTTCAAAGCACCGCTGGAGTCCAGCCGAGAGGTGCATCGTCCTCCCCGTCATGGCGGATCTGCCACTCGGCCACGTGCGTCTGCCAGCCGTCTCCGGCCGGGGAGTGGCAACCCCGGGAGTGGCAACCCTGGCGCCAACGCCACCATGGACGCCATGGCGTGGAGGCACCGTCAACTCCGCTCCACTCGGCCAGACATGAGAATCGAACCTCAGACGATGAAAAAGTGGAATTTCTACCCACTAATGAAAGTGGCAGTACCAAAGCAGCCTTTTTTTGCCTACTCGACGAGGCCAAGAAAAAATATGGGAAGAAAGAGAGGGAGAAAATGAGGTAGGTAGCAGAAACGAGGCAAAAACTGTTGTCGTTTCGTGTTTGCATTTGGTTAGAGAGGTTCTGCTGTCGAGGGGAGCATTTAACTTTTTTGCTCGAAGCCGCAGATGGGGTTCTTGAACGCGCGCAGGGAGGGCGGCCAATATTGTCTAATTGAGGCAGCAGACGCATCTGCACAGATCACTTCACGACGTCTCACAGTTGAGGGTTAGAGGCCAGGACGGCCTCGGCGACGACTCAATCAGACAAGAGCAGCAGGAGTTAGAACTGAAGCAGCTGAGGCCAGACCCACGTCGTCGACGCTGTACCTGTTGCAGTTGGGAGGGAAGCTTGAGGCGTTGCTCACGCTGCTCTACTTTCTGGCCACTCTGTCACTCAGGATCACCCTCCAGGATTGTCGTCGCTCACAAGTCCGCCAGTCCTGGGCCATGTCAATGTGTTCGTTCAGCGCTTCCTTCAAACGGCGTCCACGCTGAGGTAGCACGTGAGAGACATCGTCAGGCTGGTTGGCGGCGGCCAATTCCACCGGCCTGTTCTGCCACTACGATGACATGGTCGCGGCCACCAAGATCGATGCACTGTTGGAAAGACCCGTCGATGACATGGGCCCTTTCCAGGAATTCCAAGGTCTCGATAACGTCGGACCGGTGAAGGCAGGATCTGGAAAGAGGTGAGGAAACTGTTGCTCCCCAACCTTGGAGGCCTGGAGATGGGCAAGAAGGACTCCATGGCAGTCATCATGGACCAGGAACTGGCAGGCTTCCTTGAGATTCTCAGGAGGAAGATTAAGGAGACACATGACAAGTGTATCCCTGTTCATCTTTTCCTCCGCTATCAACAATGCAGAGTGGAAAGCACCGAGTTTATGGAGGACAATGATGCACACTTGATAAGGGTGGAAGGAGCAACCAGGACGATCCTGAACTGACCAATGGAGTAAATGAGATGTTTGGCAAATTCAATGCTTTGTCCTTCCTGCAGTTTCAAAAATGCAGATGACCTATGTGAATGAAACCCCCCATCAGGATTGGTTAAAACATCGATTTAAGTCAACTCACCTAAGACCTTAGTAGTTGACTACTGATCCCCCCCCTCCTGTGACAAGCACATGTGGACGTTCAGTCTGGGTCGAAGGAGATGCATTGGTGAGATCCTCTCCAGCTCCGAGTTGTTCCCCTTCTTCACTTCCATTGTCAGAATTTCAAGCTGACTTCGTCAGCAGGAGAAACCCCAGATTTTTCCTAGGGAAGAAGACTGTTTCCCTCACCCGAGGCCATTCAAAGTCGTGTTTACTGAGAGACAGTGTTGACATGTCTGTTGTGTGCACATTCTCTGCTGCACAGCATGTTTATGTTCCATTCCATTATGCTTTGATCCATGTTAGGTAACGTGAGTAAAAGCAGGGCCTGATTAATGTTTATCTGTTGATATTGCCCTGCTACTATCTTTTGTTTGCAAGAATAAAAAAATGACAATTGCTGTAGTGGCTCAAGATGTCACTGTTCGTCGCACTTGTGGCACTGCTATTCCTAATTTTACTGTGTTACCACGCCAAAAGAGTGTTAACCTTAAGAAAATTCAGTCACCTTCCTGGCAACTCCTCGCTCACCTCGCTCCCGGTGGTGGGTCATGGATACCTACTGACAGGACACCAGGAAATGGTGGACACTCTTTTTGCACAGCAGAAAAAATATGGAGACATCTTCAGGCTGGACTGCGGACCTACTCCGACTGTCATGGTCGGCGACTATGAGGACATGTTGGCCATGTCCAAGATGGAAGAATGTCTGGCCAAGCCCTACGACGACTTGGTTCCATTTCAGGAAGTCCGGGGAATGGACAAGGATGGTGAGATTGGAGGAGTCTTCACCTGCAAGGGGTGGACTTGGAGGGAGCTCAGGAAGTTCCTCGTGCACAACTTGAAGGACCTGGGCTTGGCCAATGATGCAATTATTGGCGAGGAGATAGATGAGTTCGCCGGTTTGCTCTCAGAGGATGTGGCCAGAGGCAACAACAGGAGAGTCATCCGCGATAGCTTTTCAGTTCCTATCAATAATGTGATCTGGAGAGGTGTCACAGGTACCTACCTTGACCAATCACGTCATGAACGTGTGTGGCTACGATTGCTCGAATTTCTTCAGGTGAGGGGAGCAGCCAGGGGGACCCCAGGATCATTTACCTGACGAGGAGCATGAACGAAATGTTTGCTGGCCTGGGCATTGTGACGCACCTCCAGATCTCATATGAATTTGTCTACAGATTTTTCAAGGGTCTGGGACTATTTCACCTGTCCGACTATTGTGCTCCGTTGTTTCAATTGGTCAAGGAGGCCGTTGACGCCAGTGAGTCGGATGCTGAAGGAAGTCTAATAGAAAGGTTTCTGGCAAAGATGGAGGAAAACTCCAACAACCCTCACTCGGTGTTCTTTGGAGAGAAGGGAAGAATTCATCTGCACTCCACCTTGGTAGATCTCTTCATCGCCGGTGAGAACAAGAACTGCTGTTTAAGCCTGCTCACTCAACATAACACTGTCATTGTAGGTACCGAGACAACCACAACTGCCCTTGAATGGCTCATGCTGTATTTGGTAGCATATCCAGACTTTCAGGAGAGAATCTTTCAAGAGATTCAGTCTGTCACGGAGGGGAGGCCAATTTCTCTTGAAGACAGGCCCAGGTGCCATCTCACCCTGTCCTCCATCGACGAGGTCTTGAGATTTTGCCCGGAGCTAATCTTCAATGTCCCTCACATGACCTCAGCAGATGTTAACTTCAGAGGAAAGCTGTTTCTGCCCAAGGGCACCCAAATCGTTTTGGCCAATTGCTTGGTTCACTACAGTGAAAAGTACTTCAAGGACGCCAAGACCTTCATCCCCGACAGGTTTCTCGACAGCCAAGGCAAATATCAGGTGATCTTTTTCGTCACAGCGCACACTCAGCTGATGTCAAGGCCTGTCTTGATAGGCCCACTCAAGAGTCCAACCCTTTTTCCTCCCCCAGCCCGATGAACATGTGTTGGCCTTTGGCCTCGGCCGTCGTAAGTGCGTGGGCGAGGCCCTGGCGAGGGCGGAGTTCTTCCTCTTCTTCGCATCCATCGTCCAGAAGTTCCACCTTCGTCTTCCGGAGAAACAAGAGCCCAATTTCGAGTGGGGTCGGAAGGTCCTCAGCTATCCCAAACCTTTCGAGATTGTGTTCACGGAGAGAAATCAGCAATAAATTGCGATGGCAGCATTTCAGTCGTCCACCTGTGGCGATGCATGCACCACCTTCAGTCCAGTAACCAGCTCAGATTGCTGGCCGAGACCAGAGCAGATTTAACAGGGTGACGTGACGTGAAATGGCCAAGAGACACCTCTTCTCTCCCCCCCCCCCTCCACCTGACAGGGTGGCCCAGTGAGTACTGCTGTGGCCCTTCTTATCAACATCTCTTCCACAATGGAGCGAGCACAGCAGAATGCACAAGCTCGTGGCTAAAACATATGCTTGTGTGGTCCTTTTAAAGCCACTTGTGAATGCATGGAAAAGCTTTGATGTGCGCATGTTCTTCTTTTACTCAGTATAATGGCCCTGGCTGAGTGGTTTTTGTCTGCCGATCTCCGACTTTTCCCTGGGGAAAACTTCTTTTTCCTGCGTCGATTTCCCCTGAGGGAAAAGCCAGAAGACCGATGAGTCCACTCAGGAGAGAGCCTATTTGCCTCAGACACTTGTGCATGGGCGGGGAGGAGAAAAAAGACATCAGAGGAGACTGAATTTACTCGATTTTTGCTCACTCTTGGGGCTCAACGTAGCAAATTCGGGCAGAATTTCTGGGCTTTTTATTCTCCACATTCACATTCAGCACGTTGGCAACAACGCTCGTACATTGGGTCAACCTGTATCTCACACACGCACCAGGGGGGGGGGGTTCAACCTTTTACTAGGAGGGTGAGAGAAGAAGTGTGAAGAGAAGGAGGAGGGGGGGGCATTTCAACTATTGCGACGTCTCCAACGAACCTGAGCTCACAGTTGTGGCCACCTAAGTGCATCGACTGCTCCAGCAGCTGGATGACCAAGCCCGTATAAAGATAAAAAAGTGCATCAAGATGAGCCAAGTAGGAGACCACATAACGTTTATAACCAACATAGAACATAACTCTTAATATTTGTGACAATGCCGCAGTTGACGATTTCTGTTTCCTGGAGTTTCTGCTTTCTGAGAAATGTCTCGTCTCAACAGGGTGCTTCAACTTGGGTGCACTCCCCTAGAAGGGCCTCTCACAGCCACGCGACATGTTCAATTTCACCAGGAACAACGGGGTCGGCAAGTAGAGGGGCTTGAACGCTGCATTCGAATAAGGTTTTGCCTGCACAACACTAATTTCTGCATCACCTTGAAGCAGACTTGAAAGTCTGGGGCTCACCTGGGACCCGACGAGCAATTTGCAGCAAGTTTAAGGCACGACAGATAAATTTAGGTGAGAGTCAAGATTCGAAACTTGCTGACTTCAAATCCGGTCCCAGACGTCCTTGCACCCCGGTCACCCGACCCCGTCCGGGTTCCTGGCTTTGGCACCGTCTGGGTACCATCCCGCGTCTCTCGACCGGCGGCTGCACCCAGTGGTGCCAAAAACAAAAGTTGCAGAAACCGTCTGTTACTCGCCTTTCTTCTTCTCCTCCCTCCCAGGCTGACTCGAGTCCAGTAATCGTGTTGCCATCGAGTAATTTACACGAGTTTCTCCTTTTTGAGTTTGCGCACTAAATCTGGCCGAGAAGCTGCAAATGAGACGCATGGCGAATAAATTTCTCCGCCTTCCTTTGCTTTGGCTGCGATTTATGCCTCCTTGTTCCATGATGCATGGGGAGAAAGAGAGATAAGGCCGGAGTGACCACTTGGGCCGGGCTCGAATTCGCCCAACGCGCCCGAATTCGCCCGGAGGCAGAGGTCGACGGTGACCGAGGCGCTGCTCTCGCCCGGCGTCGCAGCCCCGTCCGTGCCCGTCTGGACCGGGACCGGCCGACGATGCACATTTGGAGCAACCCCCCCCCCTCCGTGCGAGCTCATGCATCATGGCAAGGGAGAGGAGAAGAAAAATCTCTTTTAATCATGGCACTAAATCACTTCCCCCCAGCCATAAATCGCGGGGCCGTTTTCATCTGAGGAATTAAAAGCGCAAAAGTCGTGCTTGATAAATATCGCCAGAGCCTTTATTTTCTTTTGCTTTGTGCCAAATAAGAAGTTGGGGGTAGACGAAGCCACTACGCGACTTGGTTCGGCTCGAACGAGCCGAACCAAGACCCGTTCGTCCGGCGGTCGTCGTCGTCTCCCAGAGAGGCCTACTTTTTGGTGGGCCTCCGCCTCGTCTCCACCGTCCATTGACGTATCCTCTTGGCCTTAATCTCCAAAGGATTAGTACACAGAGCATAAGAATCCTCTTCCGCCTCCCCCTCAATGCCTGCTCATGTGTGTGCGTAGGAGAGAATGAAGTGGTCCTGGTCTCTGCGTCCACGTCAGGGATGTCCAGTGTGGACCAGAGGAAGGCGAGCGAAACATTATTGGGTTGGAGCTACTCTCACCAGGGGAGGATCTGGGTCAAATTTGCGAGTGAGAACAACTACTTATTATTCATCCAACGTGTAATTTTCTTTAACTAACAGACTTTTTTCATCGTGCATTTATTCCCCAAGAAATCAGATTATACAAGGTTTGCCCATGGGGGGAAAAAAGAGAGGAAAATGGGCGAAAAAAAAAGTCTGTCAGTTAAAGAAAAAAAAACCACTTTACTGAAGGAGTTCGTGCAAAGCAATCGCGGTCGTGGCTGGAATTCTCGCCGAGGGCTCTGATGGAGTTCCAATGTTCCTCTCTCGCGCATCAGAATTTCCAATGATCTCTCCATCATCCGTTTCGGAAATCCCAATGACTAAGAGAATTCCTGATCACGACTCAGTCGTGACCCCGACTGCTGCTGCCTCCCACTGGCTCCCCCATCCCGGCCGCGAAAGTGTGGAGGAGTTGCAGAAAATAATGAAAGGATCGACTTTCTCAATCGGATCTCGGCCGATTCCCCCAGCCCTGCCCCAAAAGTGGTCCCCAAGACTGCCCATTATCGCGGACACTTTTTTCTCTCCTTGGTCAGCAGAAATAAAGTGTCCGATTTGACCAGTCAATAACGCTCAAGGCTTTTACGAGCCATGTGGGGGGAGCCTGAGGAAAGGGGGGGAATTGAGGGGGGTGCGCGCGTGTGCACGAGATAGATAGATAGAGAAACAGCTTTTTCCCCTGGGGAATTGCAAAAGTAGGGAGGAAAGTTCGAATGAGGGAAATGGAAGAAATGTTGCAATTCCTGGTGTGTCGACAAAATCAGGACCTCAGCTTAGGTCACGCTTTGGCGGGCAAATTTATTGAGATAAAAGACAAATTGCTCCCTTTTTTTACGGGTCTCTCTCTCCCCACTTGATCTCCCTTTTCTGCTTTTTCCTCTCACTTCCCCCATGGGGAAAACCCTGATATGGGGGAAAAGATTTGGTGGAGGGATTGAGATTGAGAGGATATCAGCTTGATTGGAAATCACAGAGAGGCAGTGGACATCAAGGATATTTCCTTCCCCTCATCCCTGGCTGCCGCCGCGGCCGCCGCGGCCGCCGCGACCGCCGCGACCGCCGCGACCGCCGCTGCTTGGAAGACTTTTAAGGCGCGTCCACACCACCAAAAGCAGCGGCCCCGCTGGCCCTGACCAAGTCTGTAGCCTCTTCTGTCGGGATCGTGGCCGATATTTGGCAAACGTATCGACTGCGTGCCAAAACCCCCAAAAGTCTAGCTTCAACTGGGAAAAGGTGCAATTGCAATTTTCTGCTCATTCTTTGGTATCCATTTTCACGGGCTGAGAGACAAGGACGGGTCTGTATTCGATCAGACAAAGGCGAGACACTGGAAACGTGATATTTGGGCGAAATCAATACTCCTTCAATATGTCAACTTTTCCGACGCTTTCTCATTTCCTGTGTCTGCTTAAGGCGCGCTGACCCGGGCAGAAGCGCCAACCCGGCCGGGAGGAGCAGTGCGTGAGAGAGGGGAGAGTGGCCTCTGTCAATCCGGCCTTTGCCAAGCGTCCAGGCCTTGAAAGGCCGCCTCCACGAGCGGGTCCGCGACCTTTGAAATCTAAGAAGTCAGGCCAAAGCGAGGGAAAACGTTGCAGACGAACGAAATTTCTCTGCTGGCCAAACGTACTATGAAGCAGCTGCAACGTCGTTGTTTCCACCTCCCTCCTCCAGATCGTCACCCTGTACTTTGTCTGCAAAACAGCCCCGCGGAGGCCCCGGAGCGTCCGCCAGCGTCGTTGCCACCGCCGGGTGCCAAAGCAGGGCAGGGCAAAAAAAAATACAAAGGTGAAACTCGAATTAGGGAGGAGGCGAAGGAGTCTGGACCTTAATGGTCTTTCGGGGCCAGAATATCAATTTGAGATCATTAATAGAAGAAGCAGGCAGACCTTGGAGCTCTGAGGGAGCGCCCACATTAGCACAGATTCGACGCACAAAAAAAAGAAACATTTTCGTCAACAAGTCCGGCCAGACACGACCAAGGCGAGCCGAGACGACTTCGTCGGGTCCACGACAGTCATCAAGAGGGCGCAGGGGGAAGGGGGGAGTGGGGAGGGGGGTGGGGCAGACAGACAGACAAAACAGGAGCGGGGAGCCAAACTTTAGCGTGTGAAAGCGCGACTTCAGAGTCGCTCTCCTTCCTCCCCACCTTAATGGAATACAATTGGGATTGTTCCTAATGGCTTTTCCAGAGGGCGACGACGTTGATTTCCCGTCTTTTGGGGCTCTGGTGCGGTTTTTCCCTTTTCCCTCTCTCTCCCTCCGGGCAGGCCTCCATAGGGGCCGATCCAGAAACAGGACCCAGCGGTTTTGGCCGACTGGGGAAAAATATGCTGGTCCGAGTGAGCCCTCTGCTGTTTGGACGATGCTGGTCAGCAGCTGCTCCATAGCCCTCTCCCTGGACGGTCAGGGGAGGGCAGCCATGACCAGCAGCTGGTCCTGGCCACTCCTATAGCCAATGGCTGATCCTGGCCACTCCCATAGCCAAAGACTGGTCCTGGCCACTCCCATAGCTAAAGAAAGACTGGTCCTGGCTACCCCCATAGCCAGAGACTGGTCTTGGCTACTCCCATAGCCAAAGACTGGTCCTGGCTACTCTCATAGCCAAAGACTGGTCCTGGCCACTCCCATAGCCAAAGACTGGTCTTGGCTACTCCCATAGCCAAAGACTGGTCCTGGCTACCCCCATAGCCAAAGACTGGTCCTGGCTACCCCCATAGCCAAAGACTGGTCTTGGCTACTCCCGTAGCCAAAGACTGGTCCTGGCCACTCCTATTACCCGCAACTGATCCTGGCCACTCCCATTATCGCAACAGCTGCTGCTCGAACGCATCCACACAGCTAAGGCAAACAAAGAAATTTTTAATTGCAGGTTGGCAAATTGTGCGAAATGGAGCGAACTTTGGTGCTGTCGAAGCGTGTGTGTGATTACCACATTAGCCCAAATGGCCCTTGCGAGTCCATCCAAGCTGGTCATTTTTCTGTCACGCCGGGAAATTTGTTTTTCCCCAGCAAGAGCGGCCCTAATTTGTAATTTTTCCCCCTTCCTCCTCCCTCCTGGGCTGCGCTGGACACTTGCGAACGAGTCAGGTTTTAGCACTGTTATTACGACCACGTCCGCAGCACATTTTGCTTGGCAGCGACGTTGGAGAGAGAGAGAAGAAGAAGTCTTGGCCGGGTTAATGGAGTCAAGATGATATTGCTTGATGACGTCAACTCGGCCGTCCAGTCCATTATGGTCGAGGAATCCATGGCAGCCGCCTCACCTGACACAGGTCTGTTTGGGTCATTAATTGCACACGGGCTTTCAGGATACGCTTTTTCTTCGAGCTGTATCCCTATATATATATTTATTATATTGAGCCATAGATTATTCTCGACCCGGCTGGAAAACTCGAAAACCCCTCTTCTGTTTAGCTCTGCTGAAATGTCTGATGAGATCTGATGCACCCTGTTGTTGCCTATTTTAACTGAATGGCCGTTTTATTGGCCATATCCTTTATTATTCCATATTGAAAACAGTAAATGTCTAATAACTTTACCTTAATTGCGGCTTCTCCTGAGCCAATGAAGACATTGATGTAAAAAAGTCCGCAGGTGCAGTCAAGAGATGCACTCACTCGTGCTCTGGTCACAGACGGACGAGTGGGGGGTTGCAAAAAAAACTGCTCAGAGCAAAAAAATGGGGTTCCTTTCACGGAAAAAAGATGCACTTTTAACGGAATTCCAATGACTTTGGGGCTTCTTCCAACCCCTATGACAGCGTCGAAAAGTCAACTCCTGCCGGGCCACAGAGTGAGAAAGCTGTCCATGAACAGATCTATCTAGACAGATCTAGACTCAAGTTGGATTTCAACACCCTGGCTCAGGAGAGGATCGTGGTCAGCAAAGTCAAGTTCTAGGGCCAGCCAGAGAAGAGCAGAAAAAGGTCGATCACTCCATCGGTGATGACGAATTGGAGCAGAGGACAAGAGTCGGCAGCTCTGCCAACGGGTCCGGAGCCTGACTCGATGGCAGCTCTGCCAACGGGTCCGGAGCCTGACTCGATGGCAGCTCTGCCTCCTGCTCGAGACAGACAATGGCGGTCAAAGGTGCCACACGTTGTTTACAGGTTGGTCTGGCCCACGATGCTCGTGTCCGAACTCGACAAGGGCGAAAACGTCATCTTGTGTCTTCCATCTGCATCTCAAGAGCATCTCAAGAGCTGCTCGAGAGCAGCTGAAGAGCAGCACCTGACTCGCTCCACTCGTCCAACGTCGAGCCGACCGACGCCATGAGCAGCGGCGACGTTGGCGGAGTCGTCGTCCCCCCACTTCGCCGTCAAGTCGACGACTGCGGGCGCGCCCCTGAACTGCGTTCCACACATGTGCCAATAGTCTCAAGTGTTGACTTTGATAGCCTTGTTGGGGAAATTGGCTCGGCTGCCGAGAGAAGGGGGTGAGAGAGAGACTTTAAGAATGATTTAAACCCCAGTTAAGCTTAAATGGCTTCTGTTTAGCGCGCTCAAACGCTTCTAAAGAGACTCAATGAGAATAAATTTTGTAATATGGGACTTGACAGCCGAGATGCGCGACAAGCAAATGACGTCGTCGTCGCAGGACACGTTGGACGTGGCCCCGTCAAGGGTCACGTCGGACGTGGCCCAGTTTGGGCGGACCAAGGAGAGGGAGCAAAAAGGTATCGATTGGGTAATTTTGGGCTCGTTTAATTGCTGCTGAATAAATTACCTTCTCGGCCAGACGAAAATGGGTTTTTAATGGGGGGGGGGAAGAAAACATGTTTTTTCTGCCCTTGAGGCCCGTTGATGGCGTCGCAGAAATTCTCTCTCTCCCCAGGGTTGAAATCGAGGCAAAAGTTTGCGAAGTTTTGGCCCGATATCTGTGCCTTTTCTCTTCTTGGCGGAAAATTGATCTGTTCAGTGTTGTCACATTAACTTTTTTTTCGACTTGGTCGTAAATAATGAAACGTGGGCTGCATAAATATGGGGAGAGCCACGCGAGCCTGGCGAGCCACGCGAGCCACGCGAGCCACGTCTCGTCTTCTTCAAAGCCCTCTCGGCTACCGAGAAGAGGGGCTCGGCCAGACACGCAGACACTCCGACGTGGGCAGGCAGAGGCCTCGGGGGCCTCGGGGGCCTCGGGGGCCTCGAAAGGGGCTCGAACATGTCTGGTCGAGTGCCATAGACACAGAGAGAGAGAGAGAGAGAGAGAAGATACGCCAGATTTGAAAAATATGCTTTCGGCACGCAAATGAAAACTATTTCGCTTCACTTTTACAGGGTGAGCTATAAAATGCTGATAAGAAACGTTAAAATTTAGGGGGCATTTTTTGCATAACACATGGTAGCACAGGCACAAGAAGCCCCAGGCGAAACGATGAAATGCGTGCGTGTGTGCGCCAATAGAATCTGTGCGTGTGAGAGAAAGAATTCAGCACGATTGAGAGAAAAACGCAGCTTCTTGATAAATCTTTCCAGTTTCAAAGCTCATTTTTTCTGTGTCTGTGTGTCTGTCTGTTTGCCTGTCCGTCTGTGTATCTATCTATCCGTCTGTCCGTCTGAATGTCCGTATGGCTGTGTTCCACGCCTGGCCGCCCACTCGCCCGTCCGGCCGAGCAGGTGGCAGTTTTTGTACAAATTGCCCCAACTTTTCTGCCCAGAAAAGCATCGTTTGAAGGTGCAAGTAATGGCCTTTGTAGAGCTTTGAAATTGTTTCTTCTCCAAGGGCACGAAACAGGCATGAATTAAACTAATGACTGCCTGTTTCCTGTGGGCTCAAAATGGCCCTCGTGCGTGCGTGCGTGCGTGCGCGCGTGCGTGCGTGTCTGAGTCCCTCTCAATTATCTCTAAGAAGTTTTGCGATCTTTTTTTTTCGCCAATTGCATCTTCGTTTGCCTGCGAGCGATCGGAGAGCCTCCAGAGGCCATTACCTAAATGAAGAGGGGCTGTTATGACTCCGGCCCAGAGGGGAGGAGGACTCAGCTGATGCTGGAAATGGGAATTTGCTGCTGCTTTGTCTTTTATGACAGACTCGAGCTGTGTCACAGCTCTCGAGGGGAGCGCCGACAGCGCCGACAGCACCGACAGCGCCGACAGCGGCCGCCACGACGAGCGAGGCCGTCCGGCCCGGGCGGACGCAATTGCGGCTCATACGTCCCGATGCCCCTGCAGATGCTTGACATTTTTGGGGGGGATGGCAACAAAATTTGATTGGCATTCTTCACCGACTCCGGAGGCTTATGGCACTTCCACTACATCAAATAGCAGCACAATCTACTCGTACAGGGTGTTGAAAGGAGAGAAGACAAATGTTCTGGAGCGCGCGCGCGGCCAGCTCGTCGGCGCGGACGTCGGCGCGGACGCCGGCGCGGACGCCGGCGCCAACGCCAGCGCCAGCAGCGCCTTTGGCGCAGAGGTCTTTGAACGCCAAATGCTCTTCTTGAGCCATTAATAACGCACGCGGCGTCTCTAATTGCCTGGAATTGCTTTTTCGTTCGCATAATGCCTTTTCTCTTTATTTTTCTGTGTGTGCTATGAACATTTTTGCACAGGGCCTGACTTAATTGGCTCACGCGCGCGCACGCGCGCATGCACGCGCGCACGCACGCGCGTGCACCAGAGCAAAAAAAAAGTCTTATCAAAACGAGGCCAAAGAATGAGCACGCATAAAATTTTCATGCGCCTGCCTTAAACACCCATTATTTTATTGAGCAGCCAAGATATTGGTAAATGGCTTCCTTCCTTTTCCTCCTTCCCCTGTCTCACTTCATATTTCTGGCCGAGTCAGCTCAGCTGCTTTATAGTTGGTGCTGTGTCTATATTTAGTGCCTGCAGTCGAGATTCTGTCTTGGCCGGCTTAAGGGCGCGTCCGCACGGGCAGACTTTGCTGCCGCCGGCCTCGGCTTCTCCGCCCGGCCCCTTTGGCGGTCTCGCCGGTGCAAACGGGCCTTAAGAATGACCATGAGAGCAGCTGACAGAAGTATAAAGGAGCGGTTTTTCCTGGCAATGGAGATCATAAAAATTAATTGCCCCTGAATAAAAACGCCATCTTTCTCCTCCTTCTTCTTCTTCCTCAAGTTCTGCTCGTGAATTGATGAGTGCGAGGTTAGCGAGAGGTCGAGCCGCAAATGGCCTCACTTTTCAGCCGACAAAAAGATCATTCTCCAAGTGGCGTTGAAAATTGGGAAATTCCGAGCTCGCGTGGAAAAGAAGGACGACGCAAAATGTGTCGCAAATGAGAGTCGAGCTCGTTAATATGACGGACGAGGCTGAAGCTGTCATGCCGAGGCTGCTCTTGGGCAGGCTGCTCAGTCGGGCTGAGGCCGGGATGACCTTTAGTTGTTGGAGGGAGCTGAGGCCGAGCTGAGGCCGAGCTGAGGCCGAGCTGAGGTTCTTCGCACTGCCGTTGGAGCTCTGACATCGCAGGGGGAACGAAGCTGCCTGCAAATTTGCCAAATGGCGGGAAAGGTGTGCAAAAATCCGCCAACTTTGGCTCGGCTCGATCCGTCGGAACTGCTGAGCTGACACAAGTCCATGTGTGTGACGACGCTGACGTTTGCGCACCCGCAGAAGGCAATCAATTCGGTGACTGCGCAGCCTGTGACCCAACAGCCTCCGGGTGGCCGCCGCCGCCGCCGCCGCCGCCGTCGTCGTCGCCGCCGTCGTCGTGTGCAAAATAAAAGCATTGAGCGTCGAGATCTGACCGACCGTGTGAGCCGCAAACCCATCGACTCAGTCAAGTGCGCGCATCTCGAGGAAAGCCTCGACAGCCACTTGCTTCTGGCACAAGTGGTGTCTCTCCCCGCACACAATAACAGCGGAGGCTTCCGAGGACAAAGAAGACGCTCACTCCCCCTCGTCCGAGGTCGTACACTCAGTCTCTCCCTCCCCCTCCGTAGAGACCCCCTTCAGTGCGCACGTATGGATCTGTCTGCTGGGGGAAAATGGATGCAAGAGAGCGTGGAAAGTAGTCGAATGTTTGCAGATTCCCCCCCTCCCCAGGAAGAGCGAGGCCCGCCTCTAACGGGCTCACAAGTAGGAGCCTCTGGGGACCAATATTAAAGAAAGTAGGGGAAAACGCCTGCGTTCTCTGGTTTCCCCCCCTTCTCCTCTGTTGTCAGGAGATGGAAGATCTGTGATTCTTGGCACGTGGTTTAGGTTTCCTGACACTCAATCCCTAAGCAAATAAGTCAGGCCAGCAGCGCCGCCGTCGCGCGGCTGAGAGATCACCTGAGTCCGCTGCTTCTGCACGCTGTCCTGCGGAGCTGCCACTTGGGACTCTTCTTGGCCTTTTTTGTCTGGTCGAGCCAGCAGGATCTGAAAAGGCTGGCGAAACCGCAGCCACTGAGGTGACACAAGGAGGGTCTGGAATTGACACTCTTTTTCTCTCTCTCCAGGGTGGGCGGAAAGCAAAGTGGAGAGAGAGAGAGAGAGAGAGAGAGAGGAAAGGTCCCCCTCTTCTGGCATTTTATACATTTTTTGTCGACCTCTTGACTTTTTTTTACGGGAAAGGAAAGACATTGTTGCTGCCCTGACCCGACTCCTTCCACAAACACAGGCTGAATAACTGCGAAGACGCCCTGGCCGTCGTTGGGGCAGGAGGACGCGAGGCTGACGGCCGACGGAGCCTCGTGGGCGTGTGTCCGAGGCTGACAAGTCTGTCTCGACTGCTATGACGAGATTTGCTGACAGTCTTGTTGACTGTTCCAGAATGAATAGGAATTGTCAAATGTTCCTCTTCTGCCGTATTCAGTCCCACCAGGCAATCAGCGCTATTGTTGACACAAACTTAAAGGGCCTCTGCCACTCAATGTTGTTGTTGTTGCTGCTGCTGCTGCTGCTGCTGCTGCTGTTGCCACAACCGCCTCTCAGAATTATTAGACAGACAAAGAAATTCTTTTCTGTCAAAGCTACAATTATTTGTGGTCTCCGAATGTGTGCGATGCTCGTGCAAAAAAACCAGCGTCAAACACAAGTAGGAAAAAGTTTTTATCATGCCTTGTAAAAGAAGAAATATAGTGGACGAGGAGGAGGAGGAGGAGGAGGTGGTGGAGGCAAAAAAGGGTTTAATTAACCCTTTTTCGCCTCCTTAGTGGAGAAATAAATAGGCTGTTTGGGACTTGTTGACACTTGGCAGCATCGCGCGCACGCACCCGCGCGCGCACCCGCGCACGCACCCGGGGGCCCCCGGAGAGAGGACAGAAAATGTACTTTAATTGCCAGCCTTTAACTCTTGGCTGTGGCGCCAACTTCAATCAGGGCAGCTTTTTTTCCCCCTAAATCTTTATTACTGCGTAGAAGGGTTGAAATATTTTTGCTGGGCTCCTCCAGAGTGGGAGAAATCACGAATTCGCAGCCTTTAACTGCTGCTCTCTCTTTGTCCTGCGTTTAGAGAATGACAAATTACCTTGGCAATTATGCCTCAACGAGACATTGCTACAATTTCGAGTAAGTGAGATCGATACGAAGATGATGACGGCTTTTGCCAGCCCTATTTTATTGCGCAAAAAAACAACAAGCGCATAAAGAAAACTTGGCAAATTTTGCTCGTTGAGAGACAGAGAGAGAATTTTTTTTGTCCATATTTGACGAGGATCATTAACAAAGCAAGCGCAAATCACGCCGGCTTTTTTGTCTTTTTTTTTGCCAAAATTAAGCAAAAATCCGCCAAATATCGCGTTTTAATTGCGCGCACCTCGATGTTCAAGAGCGCTCACAAAATTGTGGCTGGATGGATCAGAGACGATAAACAATTTTCCGCCAATTAAGTCATGCACGATCACAAAGGGAGCTGGCAGCAAATTTCACGCTGCGGCCTGGATGTGAGGGACGCGTTTGCACTGGCAGAAAAGGCAGTCTGGCAGTGGGAGCGCGGCTTAAGGAAGGCGGACTCTGTTGTGTCCTTCACAGTCCCACCTGAGGGAGCGGCTGCCATGGCACATTTAGTCCCTCCGGACCCGACTCTGCCCGACTTCGTCCGGTCGTCGTCGTCGGCGGCGGCGGCGGTGGCGGCGGCGGCGGCGGCAGCGACGACGACGACGAC
>JAAUXU010182260.1_pt1 | contig 44586 bp, 28 predicted proteins | sample 7278151 | NCBI WGS metagenome assembly JAAUXU01 (sample SAMN14350113, study PRJNA611818) | marine sediment metagenome | isolation source: surface marine sediment (1.8m) | place: French Polynesia: Moorea | collected 2018-08
AGATGCAACAGTAGCAGATAAAGTTTCTTGTCTCCTACTGACAAAGTTCACTTTCCTAGAACCTTAATATTTCTCCGCAAACATGTTTGCCACACTGCATATGCTTATTCAGCGGACATCAGCAACAAGCAAGGTTTAATAGGACACATCTTGTCATGCAGACATTTTGGTGGAGCCATGAGGAAAGACTGAAAACTGTTTGACACAAGTCTTCTCTATGCTGATGTCATTGATGTTTGCCCCCTGAAATTTGTGTGCCACCCTGTATTTGAGCATGCGGCAGCACAGCTTCAAGTGCCCTGGTAACGTCCGTGACCCGCACACCTGCGAGCAAGAACTTGGCCCCGATTCACTTACGACGCTGGTCAGCATCCCGGGGACGGCGTACATCATCCACGAAAGGAAGGTAATGGGCATTTCCTCTCCGAAGTCTTTCAGGTTGCCCTTGAAGACGATATTTGATCCTGTTCCAGTGAGTGAGCCGGTTCCACCGCAGTTTGCTGCATAAGCTACCGACAGGAAAGTCATCACTCGAATGCGATGCTGTCTCTTCTCTGATGAGCTGCAACAACCCATGGAGGAAAAAAAAAGCTCACTGTTGTGATAGGAAATTTCCGAGAAAGCTTAATAAGAAGAAAGCCTGAGATAGTTAGTGTTATAGTGCGATGGCGCTTTGCTATAATGTCATGATTATAACTCGACCTCGGGAGTTAGATGAAAGGCAAGAAAGTAAGGTAAAAACTCGAGGTAGAAATTGAAATATCAAGAGGGAAAATGCAACAGGCCTCGAAATTTTGAGGAATTTTGAAAATGGTGGTGAGATGGCAATGGGTGATGAAAAAAAGGAGTAAGAAAAAGACGAAAAATACTGAAATTCCGAAGTCTCGTTGCAACAGATACGGGAAAAAATCGATTTCATGGTATAATCCGTCGGCGGCATTTGTACCATAATTTTGAAGCATACTGTTGCTTCCGTTAAAGCGTTCTTCGTTCAGTGAGAATATACGTATATTATCTGCTGAAGAACTTTCTAATTCTTAACTGCTTTTAAGGTAAAATTTGATTTAGACATTGTATCTCTATTGGTTTTAGGGTAAAAAGTGTGTAAAGGTGAATCCTCTGCAGATCAATGAATGCACAGTGTACTTGAGTTTGGGCAGGACTTCGAAACGGCTCCGACTTTGGCCATTTGTTTGCTTTGAATGCATTCACATTTGGAATCACTTTTGTCCCCCAGCGCACAGGGATAGAATGCCACATTTTACTTTTTACAGCTTCGTTTAGTCACCCTGTGCGCAGAGCATCGACTACGTGTACATATTTTCCTCTTTCTCAGTCTCTTATCAGGTCTGGAGAGCTTACTATTTATTATTGCTAGGGATGTCAAGAATCGTGTATAAATCAATCGCAATCCATTTCAATGCGAATGCCGAGCTCAGTCCTGGTCGATGGAATACTCCGCAAAAGCAAGTACCAGACCCTGGTAGAAAAGTGTAGATGAAGGTTGCGGTACCATGAAAAATTACTTTCTCTGAAGCCTTTTCTCAATGCAAATTCGGGCAAATAACAAAAAGGCAATGTTGCAAAATTATATGGATTGAAACTTGATCCTCGAGCCTGAATCCCCTCAATCGGATTTGAATTGCCTGCAGTAACTCAACCTTGACATCTCTAGTTATTACCTGAAGTTTTTCACGAGAAAAGATATGATGTTAGCCTAAGCACTGAGGTGTCATTCAGGGGAACAACATGGAACAGACATTAGATAGCGATGTGAAGCCACGAAAAAAGTGGCCATGGCACCTAAAGCTACTGGCTTTCTTTCGGATCTATTGGAAGTCTGTCATGATTGTGTTGATACCGCTGGCGTTGTCTCCTCTCCTCTTTGTCAACGGTCAAAATCGTGACAAGTGTGGCTTTATGATACTGGTCATGGCCGCCTTCTGGATACTGGAGCTGCTCCCACTGGCCGCCACTGCAGTCATGCCAGTCGTCCTCTGTCCACTGCTTGGCATTCTTAGCACAAACCAGGTGTCCATGATGTACATGAAAGGCTCCATCATGTTATTCGTGGGGGGTAAACAGTTGATCTGACTTTGCATTTACGAACTTTCACCGTCATGATTTCCCTCCTTTGTAGCGTTGATACTGGCAACGAGCATCGAAGAATGCAACCTTCATCGCCGTATTGCTCTGGGGGCCATCAAGGCCATCGGCACGTCTCCCGGCCTTTTGATGGTGGGCTTCATGGTGGCCACGAGCAGCTTGTCCATGTGGATTTCCAACACTGCCACCAGCGCCATGATGATACCCATCCTCGAGGTCGTGTTACTGGAGCTGAAGGAATGCTCGGAAACGTTTTCCTCAGACTACGAACTCGACCAGGAGGAGGAGGAGCACCGGCGCAGAAATATGCGCGCGATGCTGGCCATGGCAATCTGCTTCTCGGCAAATGTTGGAGGAACCGCAACCCTCATTGGCACAGGGGCTAACGTCGTGTTAACCGAATACTTGAAAGATCTTCCCGGGAACCCGATCTCCTTTGGTACGTGGATGCTTTTCGCCCTGCCCCAAACGATCCTCTGTCTGATTGCATCTTGGGTTTGGCTCTACTTGTACTTCATGGGTATTCCCTGCTTCTTGTGGAAGTCCAGGGGGGAAAAAGTGCAGGAGAGGGAGAAGAATCGGAGAAATACCGCTGCGGTGGCTCACGCCATCAAGGCCAAGTTCGACGAGCTGGGCCCAGTCACATTTCACGAAATGGTCGTGGTCTTCATCTTCGCCGTGGCCATCATGCTGTGGTTCTTCATCTCTCCCGGATTCATGACCGGCTGGGGTGACCGGTTGGCTACGACCAACAGGCAGGGCAACGAAGTGATCGTGAGCGATGCCACGCCCGCCATTCTCATGACAATCATGCTCTTCGTCTTGCCGGCCAAGCCTCTTATATTCAATGTCTGTAGAAAGAACCAGCCCGTGGAGACGTCGCCTCAAATCATTAGTTGGCACGCAGTACAGCACAAGGTCCCCTGGGGAATCATCCTGCTGGTTGGAGGGGGTTACGCCCTGGCCGAGGCCAGCGACCAATCCTGTCTGTCCGCCTGGATTGCCAGCCAACTGTTGAGCCTCAAGGACTTGCCCGTCTGGATCATCAGCCTGATCGCGAGCGTCCTGGCAAATCTCATTACTCAGGTTGCGTCCAATGCAGCAGCTGCAAGCATCCTCATCCCCATCTTGAAAGAACTGGCCCTGGGGTTGGAGATCAACCCCTTGTACCTTCTGACCCCCGCAACCCTTTGCTGTTCCTATGCGTTCATGTTGCCAATCTCAACAGGACCTAATGCAATACTGTTTGGACCGTCAGGAATCTCAGTGATGAAGATGGTGAGACTCGGCTTTGTAATAAATGTGGTTTGCCTGGCAGTTGTCACTGTCTGCATCAATACCTACGGATATTATATGTTCGACCTGGACCAATTTCCCAATTGGGCGCAGGACGTTGTTGATACGGACGTGAGCACTGCTTTATGCGATGTCTAGCAATGAGAGTCAAGCCACCGCAGCTGGCAGCGAGGTCATTCAAGGACCGCAATCGTGTAGCATAGAAATCTTGCATGCATCGGTTTGCGTTTACAACTATGCCCGGATGTGGTGAAAACAGTCCTTATGTTTGTCGTAAAATTCCAGGTGAAACTCAAGGTCAAGTTTATTGCTTTGCAAACTTTGCACGCCCGATTTTTCCTGTAAGTAATGTTGGCAAACTAACATAAGATTGTCCATTATGTAGCATTGGGCGCGCAGGGTCCCATGTGCGCAGCAGGACGTACTATTTTGCTACTTTGCTCAGTAATTAGTTCGATCATGTGTAACAGTAAAAAACTGGAAGTACATTCACATGTACTTGTGTAACCCGTGTACTGAATGGACTGTACATATGTAAAGAACTGCATCTGACGTATACTACGCATCACTTACATATGAGGGTACCCCACGTAATTTGTCTGGTCAGTTTACGCATATTACATAGCCGTGCAAGCTATCTTTGAAATACACAGTTGACTTCATACGTGCCGTACTTGATTCTGCCTCCATCCACACTCGACGTAAAGGCTTGCAGCAGTCACCGTCTTGAAGCAATTGGCATCCCCACTGTGACCACTGCCATATACCAGGGAAACATGATGCCATTTGGCACAGACTCCATCCATCATCTGGTCATTTTTATAACTGGGACATGGCAGCAACGTGAGGTACTCCTCATCATAGAGAGGGGACCCAGAAACGTAGAGCCAACATTTGCTGGCAAAACTTGGCACGACATGTGTATGCAGTGATTTGGGATTTGAGGCGAACGTCCTGTACTAATTTATAGAATGAGGTGTAAATTGTTGGCAAATCAACGTGATTGCAGACGTCGTTTGTGCAAATTTACTTTGACTTTGTGTCTACAGTACAATTCTCGTTGCAGAGTACGAGTAGGTACATTCAGTCACTTGACGCAACAGGCATTTTGAAGGAGGAAAAAATTTACAATGACTCTAACCAGTTCTAAAGTGTCTGATCCTCGGTATTCGGCTCGACGACGGACATGGCGTCAACTAAGTGGACTCTCTTTTTTAGGGCAAACTGGAAGTTTCTATGCACCTTGGCCGTTCCAGTGTTGCTGTTGCCTGTGCCGCTGTCGTGGCCGGGCACAGAGGCCAACTACGCCTACATGATCCTACTCATGGCCTTGTTTTGGGTGCTGGAACTGTTGCCGCTGGCTGTCACTGCCCTCTTTCCGGTCGTCCTCTGCCCCTTGCTGGGGATCATGGGAACCGGTGATATCTCCATGGCTTACATGAAAGGAACCTGCATGCTCTATTTGGGAGGTAACACCACGTTTTTAGCACTTACAGAGTGACCAGGTCCACGTGTTGAAGACTACCAAAGCAGTCATGACGAATCAATTGTAACCAGTTAAAGTTAGACATATTTTAACCGTTCTAGTAATCAGTTTGTCATCAGTGAAAGAGTCAGTCAACAATTCATTAAAAGTGACCTCCTTGGGTCTGCACCGCAGTGTCGGTGACGTCTTGCCTCAGAGTGTCTGAGCCCGAGGTCGAGGCCGAAGGAGGTCACTGATTCGCCTGAATAGAACAAGTGTGTAAAAGCTGAAGTGAGTAACTTTAATCAGCTACAACTGGTTCATCGTTCCTGCTGTGCTTTGCCAGTGTCCAACACTTAACCTGGGCTATCCTGCACTCAAGTAGGGCCAGCAATGACATGGACGTCTTCCAGGCTTAATTGCGGCCGCCGCCATAGAGTACAGCAATCTGCACAAGAGGATAGCGCTGACCGCCCTCAAGCTTATCGGCACCTCTCCTGGATTGCTCATGCTGGGATTCATGGTTCCCACGAGTTTTCTGTCAATGTGGATTTCAAATACTGCTACCAGTGCCATGATGCTTCCAGTGTTGCAAGCTATCCTCGCCCAGCTGGACCAATCGACGAGGACTAAAGAAGAGGGCGACAGCGACGAGGCGCGCTCCAAGTCAGAGGAGTACTTGAAGCGCATGCGAGCCATGCTCGCCATGGCCATCTGCTTCTCAGCGAATGTGGGCGGTACTGGCACAATAATTGGCACTCCCCCTAACCTGGTCATGGTGGAATTTTTGGAAGTATTCGAAGAAAATCCAATAACCTTCGCCAACTGGATGGCTTATACGCTGCCGCAGATGTTGCTCTGTCTGGCCGCCATTTGGCTATGGCTGTATGTCTACTACATAGGCGTTCCTTTGCCATCCCGTAAGAAGGACACGGCTGCAGCCAAGGAGCTCCAGGCCCAGAGAAGGAATGAGACGGTCGGCAAAGTGATCAACGAAAAGTACTCTGAACTCGGCTCCGTGACTTTCCACGAAGGGAGTGTCCTTGCGCTCTTTGTTGTCCTGCTGTCACTCTGGTTCTTCAGAGAACCAGGCTTCATGCCTGGATGGGGCCAGTTCTTCGACGCCACCAACGCCATTGGCTCTGAAGTCGACATCACTGATGGCAGCACGGCAATCTTCGTCGTCATTCTCTTGTTCATGTTTCCAGCACACGCAAACTTCATCAATTTCATTAGGGAGCCCTACTACGGGACCGTGGACTCCACGAGATCAGCGTCACCCTCCCTCATTGAGTGGAGTACAGTGCAACACAATGTGCCGTGGGGTGTAATTCTCCTCCTTGGTGGCGGTTTAGCTCTGGCTGACGCCAGCCAAGAGTCATGCTTCTCTGCATGGATTGGACACCAGCTCGAGGTCCTGGGAGACCTTCCTACGTGGTTGATATCGTTGATTGGAAGCATCATCGCAGCAGCTCTTACTCAGGTGTCTTCAAACACGACCGCAGCGAGTATCATTCTCCCGGTGCTGAGAGATCTCTCCCTGTCGCTCAACATCAACCCGCTGTACGCCATGCTGCCGACGACGCTCGCCTGCTCTTACGCATTCATGTTCCCCATATCCACTGGCCCCAACATGATCACCTTCGGACCCTCTGGAATGACTACCTTCCAAATGGTCAAGGTGGGCTTTCTTCTCAATGTCGTTTGCATAGGAATCACCGCGTTCGCCATCAACACCTTCGGTGTGCCCATGTTCGACCTGAACAACTTCCCCGACTGGGCTCAGACCACTCATGGACTTAATCAAAGTGACCTTTGTGTGTTTTAACACATGAATGAGATACACACAAAGTGATAAGAGTGTCAACATTTGGAGTACAGTGATGAGCTACTCGTAATCATATTCAATGTAGTCCCAAAAATTCCGCATGGACCCGAACGATACCGAAATTTTATCCGTTTATCTTCCCTGGGAACTGACGCAACCAGGAACCAATGTGAGCCAAACTAACCCAACAAAACTCCTGAACTACCATACGTAGTTCCCACTTTTTTGTAGTTCCTTCTTTTGATCAGTTCTCATTTGTCAGATTCCACTAAACTGTACTCCAGAAGTTGAGGGGAAACTGACTTTAACAGTTCCTGCATTTAGGCGTTAATTCATGGGTCCTCCGCAAAAGTAGTTGTGTAGAAACAGCGGAATATCGAAGTCAGTATCGAATAGTTATTAGGAAAATCCAATGTGGGCTTATTCCATATGTTGACTCTTTCTCTGATGATAGAAAACAACACATGTTTAACCGAGCCATAGTGGTCCAGTTCTGTGGGAATTAATGCCTTACAAGCAATGACCAATGCTATCTGATGTAACTGAAAGGTGTTAATAAACCAATATATACTGAAAAACTGGCGCTAAATGAGGCCAGTCGAGACTGTTTAGTGCATTTTTGGCAGCCTTAGGTTCTCTGACATAGAAATCGGTATTTGATGTAGTCACAATTGCACTGCCGACGGATCATTGTGACCAAGTAGAGTAACTCCAGTACTTACTGTTCTTCCTCGTTGGTTAATGTGAATGCCTGTCCTGCGTCCCCATTATCTTCAGCATGTTCATTTTTAATCTCCTGAAGAACGGCGTCGACGATTGGCACCATCATGGCTGTGGTCGCAGTGTTCGATATCCACATGGACAGAAACATGGTGGGCAGCATGAAGCCAAGCATCAGCCTTGAAGTGAGAAACTTTGCTCCACCGTGGCAAGCCAGTAGTAGGCTTCATTTCTTACATTCTGGGACTCGTCCCTATTGCGAGGAGAACCTTGAGAGCGATCCTTTTGTGCAAGTTGCAATGCTCGATGGCGATGGCAACGATGATGCCAGACATGAACATCATGTTGGTTTCCTTCAGGTACTCCTTGCCCACTTCATCTGTCGTCATGATGCCTGCGCATAATCATGTTGAAGATATCTGACAGATCTTGAGAAGAAGAATGTTAGAACTGGTAGTAGACTTGCCCAGGACAGGAAACAGAGCCACCGGGATGAGCGAAGTGATCGCCAGTGGCAAGGCCTCAGTCACCCAGAAGGATGCCATGATGATCATCACGTAGGCACACCTGAACGCCTAACAGAATACGGAAGTACAGTGCGCACCGCTTGTATCGAATTCGCACGTAACGGATTGCCGCATATACCGAATGGATGACTGGGAACAACATGTTCACTGTATAAGAAGCTCCGCTTGTATCGAATGTCACAGGCAATACTATGACTTAAAAAATGACTGATCTTGGTTGATCAGCTGTTTTTTAACAAAACAAAGCAAGCATTTCACTGATGGTGTCATTGGTAGCTGCAGCCCATGCCAAACATTGCCAAAATGGGAGACAAATGCAATGCAGGTCAAATGCAGAAAAATTGGCTCCGCTGGAGCGATTTCATGAACTTCCCGAGACCTGAAACAACAATCTGAAGAAGCCCTTGGTTTGCAGCCATCAGCGCTGTGTGTTGAAATTTTTGTTGAACGTTTTTGATCAAAAGTCTTGTTAAAACACTTAAGAAGAGTTATGGCCTTTTTTGCAGAGAGGAAGGGCATTCTATTGCCCGCCCATTGTATCGAATCTCAACTTACACCGAATGTTCACTTTTGGCCAGGCACGTTCGATACAAGCGGCGCACACTGTACAGGGTGCAACAAGACTAATTACTTTCCCCTAATGCATATATTTTTGACGGGCAGCAGTAGTGAAGGGGTCCTATATTTCCCCTTCCACCCTGATGAATTGTTCTGACATTGCATTGAGTGAGGCACCCAAAGTACTTCTTCATTTTGGCAACCCTGACTTTGAGAGAGAGGGCATAACGTTGTGAGCATTTTGGACCAATGTATTTAGTCAACCCTCATGCTGAGCGATCGAAAAAGAGTGCAAGTGAGTGTTTGAGACTCGATTCTTGTGAATTAAATTTGTTACACGTGTCCACATGTACCATTAGTGTCGGCACATTGATTCCTTGACTCATGTCGTCATTCTCGCTGTTTTCCTCGTTCTACCTGTTTGGTGTGGTCGTCGCCCTCAAACAGTAGCGGCAGACACACGAGCGGCACCAGGACCACGATGAAGGCTCTCCAAAAGGCCAGAAAGGTTCGCATCTTGGTCGTAACAGTCGGCATCGTCGTAACTTCTTTATGCCCTGCCACTGGTGAGAAAGAAGAAGAAGTATTAAGGTCACTGCAACATGCACACTAGCTGGAATGAGGATCGGTCAAGCAGATGTGCCACGTACGGTGAAACACCTGCGGATTACTTAGTGAGCACTAATAGAAGCAGCACTGGCACAGGTCGAGCATCGCACTCTGCTCGTCTGTCTGGAAGGCTCTGTCCAGTTTCTATTTTGAGCATCATAGATTAGGCAACAGAAAACCTGTTTGCTGAACAAAAGGAGGAGCAATGCTGCATGACCCGCATGAGCTACTACAGTTGATTCTTGTTCATGGGTTGTGTGGCCTATTTGGGTATTGATGCCACCATTTTTTCCATACATTTGCATTTTTCGCTGATAAAGATGTAATGAAACTTGATTGAGTCCACTTTTGACAATGTGCTTTTTTATGCTCTAGTCAGACTTGGACACTGTACCTCCCGCTACGACATTTACCGGTGAAGACGAACAGGACACTATAACAACAAATCTTTTAGACAGATCAATATGGCATCGACAGATTTAGCTGCAAATGAAAATGAATTATTGTTGAAAAATTTCCTGCCTCTGAAGCAGTTCAGGCCTCCAGGTGAGGCCCGATACAATGCGTATGAAATCTAGGGTCATAGAGGCCCATGCCTCTTCCGCAGTAGTTGTTGTCGTGTCGACATTGCTGATTTCTGACTCTGCCGCATACGTTAAGATAGTGCAGTAGACTTGGTTCAGGCATGGAGACACCGTCCCCAGATTCGTGCAGTGCAATATTTTTAGCAAAGCACTTCCATGGCTTCCTAGAGTGACAGTTCTCAACTAGACGTTGACAAATGTGGCATTTTTAGAAACGTCAGATCTGAATTTTTCCATACGATGACATAGTTGCTCGTTCAATTGTAATCTAGTTATGAAGTAGTTGTCCCCTTGATCTCATGTACCCGGTATGATGATTCTGCTTCATTATTCAACACGTAAGCCTTGCGACCACAATGCTTCTTCCAGCGAAATTTCGTCAATGCAGCAAGATTACGTCACCACTAGTGCAGAGGTAATTCTGGCCGAAACCGAACATTGGTCCCAAACGAGCCCGTGCAGTCTGTCACTTTTGGCTGATAGTCTTCCTTAGAGTATCATTGCGCAGTACGGGGAATTTCGGTTGGAAGAGTCAACCGGGAGCGCAAGAATTAGCGTCATATCGACGTAGCTCCTTAGACCTGCTTCGAACATTGACGAAACATGTACCAAGACAGCAAGATTACCTTCAGCAGCTAGTAGAAATGTCATGCTTAACTCTTAGGAAGTTCCACTTTCAGGGCGAAACGTTATGTGCCATTTAAAAGTACTTTTGGAAAAGGATAGCTGAAGCTCATCCCTGAGGGTTTGCAGGATTCTTTTTCCGCAACTACTGGCAGTTGAAGCATGAAAGACAGATTGAGGAGAAAGTAGAGACTGGAAACGTCACTTGCAAGAACGATTTAAGATAAGTTACTTCTATCGCATTATTTCCCAGACATTTTCACAAGTCAGTGCAGCCGCTTCATTTTGGACCGTGGTGACTACAATTAGCGAGACCAGGTATTGAGGACTTTGTGGACAATGTCTTTGTACAGTACTAGGCCCAAAATGAATCGCTTTTAAAAGTCACTATAAGCGCTGTCTCTTGTATACGTCTGATGCTCAAAGACTGGAGCTACACAGCATGGCACGCCAATTTTGGGGCACCCGGTACGTGCTCATTCATGAAACAGTCGTTGTCGGCCTACCACTCGTGATCACGTTTCGGTTGCCCAAACCAGTTCCGACAAGCTTAATAAGTGGAAGCAAAGTCACCTCATTTCAATACCATTCGTTGAGAAACCATGCCCAAGTCCAACTTGTCAGGCCTTTTTTGCACTGACTCGTGGGCATGATCTTAATATCCTAATTGGCAACAGATCCCTATTGTAAAACACCATGGCTTGAAGTGGCTGCTACTTCAAGCTCTTCAACCATAAGTTTGTTTGCACCACGTCACCTACTCACCCTCCTTGTCAGCTTCTGCTTCCTCTTCGTGCAGAATTGCCAAGTCAAAAAAGTCTCCATTGTCCAAGGACTTGAGTCTTTGCAAAACCCGACCGAGTTTCACGCTGTCCGAGCTGTCTTGACGCCGGATCTCACGTTCAGTTGGATGGGCCAAGTAGTCAAACGACTCTTCTCGTGGACGAGGAATGTGGGCTGGAACATACGACACGTTTCCAGGTGCGATTGTAAACCATTGATACTCTTGCGTATTGCTGCATACATACCTGCAGCGCTCATGCACAGCAGCTCGTCAGAACTGTTTGTTCGAACAGTCAGGATGCCCTCAGGACAAGAGAACTGTCGAGTAGTGAATCCAACCCTCTTAGGTCTCCTCAGCTGAGATTCCAACACAGCTCTGTGCAAGTTCTTCTCCATGATTTACGGAGAACTGTAAAGTGTTGCCTCAAGTGTGTCCTCCCTCAGATCTGGGAAACGACTAAGACTGCACGTTTGTTGCCAGCTCCAGACGGGTCATTCACCGCAACTGGGACAAGGATTGCTAACCTGCAAGTGCATGCCAAGGCTAGGCAAGGAGGCAAGAAGAAAACAGCCCTGAGCACCGTTCTAACCTGGTCCCTGGCTCCTAGGACACCTTGTCTTTGCCACCACCACCTTCGTTCTTCCGCATCTTACCCTCCACGTATGGGGATGTGGGGTGGGGGTGGGGGGTGACCTGGCAACAGCAACTGCACTTGAGTTCTGTCCCTCTACCCCCCCACCCTCCTTGAGCATCTGGGCAGCAACAAGCAGAACGGGAAGGAAATAGCATTCACCACCTAGGTTTTAGTTACGACCTTGGGCTGAGGTCGGTGCGCAATCAAAGTGTCGGCGTCGATGCTTTGTTGCTTGTGCAACATCAGTATTGTTTTCAGTCTCCACGTAGACTTGTTTGTTTGAGGTGCACAGCAGTATGTGTAGTAGCAGTTTGAGTTTGAAGCTTGGAGGTAGGACTGCGCTTTCAATGAATTCAGTTCAATTCGTCATTTCCCAATTCATCTTGGTTGCCTTCGATGGTTTCTCCTAGATTTATCACGACGGGCACATTCCACGTGTGTCAGAAAGTGAGGAAATTGATAATGTCTACTTTCTTCCCCGAATAGAATACATTTTTTAAGGATCTGTTTGATCACACGTGAAGGCTCCACTGCAACTTCAGTGATTGGTATCTCACTTTTGCAGGATCCTTGTCACATTTGACAGCTTTTCTCCTATCTTTCTGTGAAAGGGAAAAAAGGCTAGCAGGTCCTGCATAAAGGGGTTGTCCGCACAGCTCTGTGGCACCCGGGCACTTGTATGCGTGTTGCCTTCTAACGACTGCTTTCTGCTTTTTTACCCAAGGCCCAAGCAGTCTCTGAACATGTGCTCAGGGTGCAGAAACCGAAATGGTGGCTCTCTGCGGCCTTAAAACAACAATGTTTGCCAGACCATCTAAGGTCTAGCGACCACGTACTTGAAACTTAGGAGGTTGTGTGAGGATTCATGAAGGGTTGTCCCAGGCTTATGTAACCATTACCTGCACTAGCTGCCCTTCACGTCCAGAGTGCTAAAGTTCCAACTTTTGAGATCGTGACAACAACTGAGAGCCCAATTTCAACGGCTGCCAAAGCATCATCTATAGCTGCAAGAAGAGAGGAGATGAAGCCGTCACACACGGAGACATTGGCAGCACCAATGTTCTCAAAGTCCGGCCAGAGACCGGTACTGACTGGGAGGGAGGAGAATGTCAACCATTCTTAATATGACATATTTTACAATCACTTACCATGTGAGTTAAGTGAGTTTCCATTTCGTCTTCCGCACCCTGTGCACATTGGTTTCTCTTCCCTGTCAATATCAACCATACAATAGTTAGACATTGTGTTATGCACAGAAAATGTCATGTTTCTGCTTCTACTGTTATTGTTCTTAATACTGCTACTGGCAGAGTGTTACGTACAGTTGCGGCCAAAACTTTGCGTAGACCCAGAAAAAATATGGAATCTTATGATTTGTCCCATTAAGTCCTAGCAAAAGTCAGATATTAAATGCGGAGACTAAGGCACCATGTCCTGCCTCACTGCTGGCATCAAAAGTCCTGACATTCAGTGAACCTAACACGAGTTATAGCATGTTTTAATGAAAACTGTCACTGTATATATCCGTGCCTGTACACTTATACCCGGATATCGTGGCACAGTTTGGTCGAAGTAAAATTGTCCCTATACCCGGGTGGTAATCCTGCATGCAAAGATTCTGATTTTCAGCTGTAAATGAGACTGAAGAGAACGATGAGGCCATTGCACAAGAAGTTTTGGGCGAAATTAGCAGGAACAGTGAAGTTCAGATAGTAGAGGAGTCTAATGACGATGAGAAACAGCCCTGCCCAACCCACAAAGAATTGTTAGCTGCAGCAAAAGTTTTCAAAAAGAGCCTTTGCCAAGGAGGGAAATCACCATTTTGTGCATCAAATCAACACTGAGGTGCAAAAGGTTGTTCTCAACAGTGTGAGCAGTTTATGATAAGGAGGTGTTTTTTTGGAAAGGAAAATTAGATTATAAAAATTGTCATTTTAAGCGAGCAAGTTGTCAATATATCCAAGTGGATTTACGCATGTAAGAAATTGGTATTTTGTCACTATATGCGAGATGTCTCTATAGGCGGGATGTCACTATATTCGGATGTCACTATATTCAGATGTCACTATACCCGGGTTTCACGGTACAATAGTATGTACTTCATACTGCGTCCTCACAGCTTTGGAAGGCAGCCTCTCAACTGGCGAGAGGTGGAGGATCGGGTGGCTGGAGGTGCAGTTGACACACATCCAAGAAGACTACCGGGCGTTGCCATCCTCGACGACCACGCAAAGAATAAAACTTCAAGGGGTGATCCATAGCCCACCCCGCTATGGTCACAGTCAATGTCACGTGACAACAATCTTTCAGTCATTGGGTCACAACACATTGTAGCATGTGATGCAAAAGTGACCAGATGGAATCATCCTTGGGCCAGAGAGAACGGTTGACATTGGTAAGGTCATGGCAAAGGAAATGGACCACAAGAGGCGAGAGTTGGTGGTGGATGAAGCGATTGAGAGTGAGTCAGTTGGATTAACAGTCAACCTGTAATTGCCACTAACTAACCCAGAGATTCTTCCTCGGAGAACACACAATGCGCAACTTACTACGCGAGGCTCACCATACGTTATAAGCGTCGTGTGCTGTAGATACTGCATGCCCTTGTACCAACTTGCCCAAGTGTAGCGGGCGTCATCCGCCCAGAGAGGTAGAAAAGGATACGTTGTGCTGGCTGCATTCAGCACTTGTGAGTAAATATATTGTCGTGAGAATTGTCCAGCTGCAGTAGTCACCACACTTTACCTAATGTACCCTTAGTAGTCAAGTGCATATGTGCAGAGAACGGTCAAGCGAGACCGCACAATGGGCAATGAATGGTGATGACGATGATGACATCTCCGATACATGTTGGACTTGCCCGCATCAGTGTTGAAGTACATACGACTGCAACAGAGGTGTGTTGATTCTCTGCAGATTGTTTACCTTCTCTCTTCTAATAAGTATTAGTCATCCAAGTTCCTCTTTTCCTCCTCCTAAATCGAACCTCAGAGGACCAACTTTTGGCGGACTTTTGGAAGTTTCCCGGGGAGAATTGGCAGTACTAAGTTGTTCCGGTTACGCAAATTGGCGGAGTTGTCGAGATCGTAGCTCCACGGCAAAGTATATTGATTGATTGATGAACTTTGCTTAGACCGATGTAAGCCTTTTTTTTTTTAACTTCACCCCCACTTAAGCAAGAATCAACATTGGTGGTCTGCTCAGCATCAAAATGGAGAAATGCACGTTGCAAATTCATAACCACCGACGAGAATCTCTTCCTTGTGTGTATGTCTGCACTTGAGGTTTAATTAAATGTTGGTAGTAGAGCCCAGCCGAAAAAGAAAAAAATACCTTGAACGCGGAAGTTTGCTAATTTCAGCCCCAAAAATTAGCACTCTCGTACAGCAAAACCGCGTTCGTTTCCGACCCTTTCTAACAGAGTTTGTGTGTGTGACTTTATGAGGGTGTGAATCACGCGTGCAACTCGCTAAACATGGGGCTTCTTTGCCAAGAGATTTCTATTCGACCGACTTCTGCACCCACTCAGACGTGTCGTTATGTAAGTCCAAGCCTTCAGCCGGACAAGGCCTCTTTATTCTCGCGCAGATTGTGTGGGTGTGTTGGATGCGTAGCTTACTTCGTTGTCTTTGCTCGTCGGGTTGAAGAGGGTTGAGGTCGACTGATCGATCCTTGCCGCAGGAGGCAGAAAAAACAGACCAGGTAAGCGAGGATGCGACAGGACAGGGTGCACTTACAGGGTGCCCCCGCGTGTCTGGGGACACGCAAGGACGCTCAGATCACTGGAACCACCCAGGTCGCCGCCAAGTCTGAAGCAACATAATTGAGAGTCAGCGGACTATTTTGCATAAGTGCGATACCCTTTTATTCGCAATGACCTTCTACAGCCTTTTGCCGCAGCCTTCAAGCCCTCCCTCGCACGTTGCTCCGTCTAGTTCATCCCGGGGCAGCCTCGAACGGCCGACTGAAGGTCGGTCGGCAGCTTTCGACCCTGACCTTCCTCCCCGGAATGCACTGCATGGCGACGTCCACTGATGTGGGAAATCTGAGCCAAATTCATAGGTGTCCCCAGGCTCATAGTGAGCCACCCTGTAGATGAGTCTTGTTTTGCACATTTCCTTTATTCTGCGTGGCTTCCAGGCCTGTCTCTTTGTCCGTCTGTCTGAAAAAAAGTCAGCCCCAAGAAAGGAGTAACATGAGTAAAAATCGACCACTTCTTATTTTCCACAGTCGATCCTTATATGGCTCTGGCTTTGGTGGGATCTTGTAGCTTTCCTTGGCTGGCTCGCTTGCTCGCTCACTTGCTCGCTCGCTCCCAATGCAGCCTCTTTTGTATTGCTGGCACACAAGAACAAGACAAAGGACAAGGGCAGCGTTATGAGGACGGACAAATGCGCAAATGGAGTTTCTTTTTATCCACTCTTGGGAAGTCCCAGTTGGCGAGTTGTCTCCTCCGCACATACAAATGGGGGGAAAATCAGCCCCAAAAAGATTCACATTATCGGGAGAAGCGTCCACATCAACGTAAAACAAAAAAAGCACTTGATGGAGTTGCAGCCAAGCAAGGACAAGAAGTAAAGTGCTGCGACATACGTAGTACGTAGCATGTAATGTCGACGGGATATATATACACGATAACCATGGCAACGGCACCAGCTCTTTTCCGCCGAACTTGGTCGAGAACCCGTTCGCGTGCTGCGTTCAGAGCAATCTTTACTTCGGCGGAAATGATTTTGAGCTCGTTCTCGAGTAAAATTACTCCGCATTATCCTCTCCAGGGCCGACATTTTGCCATTGTCACTGGATACAGGCACGCACAAGTGCATGAAAGTAGTGGCACAGTGGAACCGCGTCAGCGAGTGTCAACTTTGGCACTGTGCGCAGGTCATGCGTGCACTGAGCCTTGTGTACCCGAGCGTCTGGGATGGATGAGGAGAGCCCGAATCTGTTCCAACCCGTAGCAGTGTCGGGGTTCTCAGCGCTTGATCGACGGTGTTTTTCTCCTTGTGCTAATTGAGGGAAATCCAGCAGAGTTCAGATCTCTTCTTTGCCTCCGGAGGAAACTATTTTCAGGGTGTGTAAGTGAAAGGGAGCTGAGGATCTCCAATTCTGGCTGCTGCAACAGGCTTTAAAGCCCGGAGGGGGGGAGGAGGGGGGAAATGGAGTCTTTTGTGAGAGACTTGGTAATTTGCTACAGACTAATCTGAATGCAACTTTATTTTTTTGCCTACCGAAGTTGCATCTAGCTGGAAAGGTGCTGAACGATTTTTTTTTCATTTCGAAAGTCAACAAAGTTCTTTTATTCGTCTGTGGGAAAAAGCTTCGCTCAATTTTCACGCCTTCCCGAATTGACTGAGCTTTAGGCCCGCTTTGCTCCCCTTGCTCCTCCGCTCGACGAGACAGACGGGGCTCAATGGGCTGTGTTGGGTATGGGAAAAAGTAGAGATTGCAGGAGGCGGCCAGACAAAGGAGGCATTAGACTCGTACAAAGCTTCTGACAATACAAGAGAGCGCGAACAGAGATCATGAGTTAAGTTGGTCACGCCAGAGTGAGCTGATCTTCGGGGAGAAGTGAACGACGCTCGTCTACATATGTGTTTGAGGAATGGTCTATGCATGGTGTGGGTGCTTTTTTTTGCCTATATGCGCTGGCTGCTGCTCAACGAGAGAGCATTCGAAACAACACATAACTTTCCTTAAAGGCTGAAGCACTTAATGTCCCGTAGATGCAGTGTACTTTATCATGGAAAGTCCCACACGCGCACGCACAAAAGCGGGTGCAAAAGAAGCGCGCATGAAACAGTACAAAGTGCGGAGTTTTGCAACTGTAGAGCTTCTTCTCGCTCTTGCGGGCAGGAAGAGATGAGAGTTAAAGAGCTCCTAAACTGACGAACAATGGGTGTTCGCAACTTTAAAAGCTGAGAAAGACGGAGAGAATTTGCTGCCAGCTGCTTAATGCAACAGACGGTTCAATTATGCTCTGCTCAAAGGGTTCTTTTTTCTTCTTCAGTGCTCTCCTTTTTTTGCAAGCCATACTCAGTAGTCGGGGTACTTATGTCGATGCACTCACACACACTCACTCCGCCTTATTCGATTACACTACCCTACGTACTTATACTGTACCTATTGCGCTGCGCTACGTGCGCACTGCACAGATATGCTACAGTAGGCAAATCTGCTAACGATTCTATCCCCATTTCCCTGGGGACCAGAGGATACACAAACTTTTCACCGAACTGGAAGAAGAAAAAAGAAGAGGAGCAGGAAGAAGAAGTAGGAGAAGCGGCCTCAAGTGGGCCTTCTGACATGAATAGAAAGTGAAGAACACAAGAAAAAGAAGTCGACAAAAAGATGAAGTGGTGAGGGAACAACCACCCACCCCTCCTTTTTACCCTCAGCAGTTCACGCACTAGTGATGATGATTGGTGACAAAAATTGATTCGTGGCTTGTCACGGACTGGAGCAGCTTCTCCAGCCCGGATTGTAGTTGGTGGCCGTTGGGGAAGTCACCCCGGATCCCCCCCCCTCCTTCTTCTTGGCTCTCCCTAAAAAAAATTTGCAATATTTCTCCATATAGCCCTCCTTCTCATTCCACAGTCGCCCGGGTAGAAATTTGCAAATCGCAAGGGGTTCTCACACTTGAAAGGCTCTTATGAGAAATTAAGAGAGACACACCCGGACACCGAGCTGAGACGTGAATTATCCGTGCGCGCATCTGTCTGGGCCCGCCAATTCAGCGGTGAAACACGTCAAAGACAAACGTTGGTGCGCTCCTAAGGGAGTATTTAGCTGCTGCTAACAACTTCTGCCCCAATCCCGCAGACAACTTCCACCTCCTCCAAAGTTTGCTCTGTTTCTTCTTATTGGGACCTCCCTTTCTTTTTGACAGAGAAGAAAGGAGACGTCTAGGGATGGGTAAGCAAGATTAATTTTTCTCCTCTAGATCTCCCCGGTTCTCCACGATTGAGCATTAATTTACTCACTTCTCTCTCTCTCTCTCTCACACACACAGTACTTATTTCAACATGACAAAGCAAGCAGGAGTGAGACCATAAATTTCCTGGAGAATTATCGGGACTCCAGCGTGTCCTCGTACGTGTACATACGGAAACATCCTTTGTCAAGCTCCAGCTTGAGTGGACCAAATTCGTGGGCTTTCACCCATTTACGTATTGCACCAACTTTCTGTACATCTTCAAGAGAATCGTCATCTCACAAGGGGTGGTGGGAGGGCTCTCGTACGTTGCACAGCACGTACTGCAGCACTGTATGTACTACGTGCTCGCACATCTGTATGTGTCGCCTATAGCATGATACCCATGGTGCTTCCGAGCCAAGTACTTCGGTTACGACGTCGCGCGCATAGCGTACGAGTGCATGCGTAGCGTATGCACACTTGTGTACTTGAGCACGCTTGACCTCGCCCAAGTCGGAGAGAGCCCATGCACTCGTTGATGGCTGTCTTCACGGAGTTGACAAGAGATTGATCAAGATCCCCATTGACGTTAGGTACAGATCTCCCCGCCGGCGCAAGTTCAGCTCTGCCCTGATCGCAGCAGAGGGAAGCTTGCCACTCGGGCAACGTGACCACTTCAGCGGCTCAATGTTCATTCATATCAGGGGGTTGTCATGGAAAACAGAGGATTCTCCAGTAGCCTTTGCGACGATCATTCTCAGTACAGTAATGACATCCTCAGGGGTGTTCATTTTTTTGGCTGAATGGAGGAATATTTTCAAGTTCCCGGATCGATGTTACTTGGTGTGACAGTATTTTGGCCACTCTGTGTTCTTACGGTCACTGACTAATGATCAATGCAAGCAAGTATTCGCAACTTTTTGCGATAGATTGGACAACTTAACTCGAGTACGGAGGCCAGAGAGGAGACGAGATTGAAGAGGACGATGCTGGACTAGAGGGTCCTGGTGGAGGAGCTGATGAAGCCGGGCGACAACGTCACAGCTCTGGTTGCTTTTGAATAATGGTTCCCTCCATGGGCTCTCCTTATAACGGTGCTTTTCAGGGTGGCGGCACCGTATCAATTTCATACCTAGAATTCACGTTCTAAATCCTTCGGTGGACCCCAAATTAAAATGATGGTCGTGAATATGCACCTAAAGAAGAAGAGAGGATCAACTCCCAGTGGGAAGAGGGAAGCTGATGATTTTTCCATCTTTGAGCGAGGAAAGCCCCATCCATCAAGGTAGACGTTAAGATCAAATTCGCAGAGAAGGAGGACCAGAAAGAGGTGCTCATTCATTTCGGATATCACAATGTGATTCCCACCTCATCTTCACGTGGTCTCTGTGTTCTTGGTCACTGCCAGCAAGTAGCAGGACGTGGACGAGACCGCCGTGTTTGTGGGGACGCGGGACGGACACTCGCGCATGCGCAGTAAAAACACCATTCAATCGGAGTCAGTTATGTCATCACAACCGAATTTTTGACTCCATGAGAGCCTCAGCAAACTTTGACACTGCCAATTTGGTCATCTTTTGTTGGCACAAAAAAGGGGTCACACCTGGTGGAAGACCAGTCCACAAATAACTATCAAAACATCAATTTTGCGTTATAACTTGATCAAATGTGAATTCTCCAATGCCAACGTCAGAAATGGCGAGATCAAAAAGGAACCGCAGAAAAAGTCAAGGCAAGGATCATTGACAAACCTGGATCAAGCCAAGAGCATATTATGAAAAAGTCCAGTGTCGCAGTCTCCTAGACGACCAAGGACGAGAAGGAGTTCCTGGAGTTTTATGACAGCATTGACCCATGTGGAGTAGACTTTTGGGGGGCACCAAGAGATCCTCCGATTTAGTCATTTTTTCCTAACCCAGTGGGCCCAAATCACAGAGGAAAAGCTCATTAGGGATTGAGCTAAGAGACGACGCCAAGGTCACTGGGCAATCTGCACTTTTGACGAGGCCCACCCCACCTATGAGGAATGAGCCAGCGGCTTAGTACATGTGAACAAGGCCTGTAGGCCTAGTGCTTGCGTACGAGCAATAAAAGTTGTTTTTTCTTCTTTAACACGTGCGTCTGAGAAAATGGCTTTCATTCGAATTCAAACCCCGTAGCGTTCCTTCTCTTAAGGCGGCTTCCGTGAAGACAAAATTAAGTATGCCCATCCAGGAATAATCGAGGGTCATTGAAAGAATTTCCTCTCTCCTCAACAAGAAACTCGATGGATGTGCCCATTTTTCTGGGAGACATACCCAATAATCTGGCAATTTTTCTGCTCAAAGGGACAAATACGAAAACCGGCCGTTGGGAAAGATCCTATGCTGTGCAGCTGGCGCATTCATGTTATATTTACAATGAAATCCTTAAGTAACCATATGTCATTGAGCTTCCTCAGTTGGGCTCATAAATTGTTGAACTGCGTCCATGTGCACCACAGGGATCGACCTAATTGAGGACTAAACCTTGCAAAAATTATATCTATGGACAGTGGAATACGCGTACGCGAATCAATCAATGGCAGTACGAATTAGAAATAGAATACCAAAATCAAATAACCTTTATTATGCACTAGCAGTTAAAAGTAGTGATGGATCGGGCTGGCGTGCTACGGGTCACTTCGGGCTGTCCAGGGTCGGGCCATATGGGGTGTCTGAACTGCCTTATCGGCCCGTCAGCCCCCAGTAAAATTGAAAACGCCTACCTAAGTCAGGCGACTCCTTAAGACAAAAATATCGTTCCCAACTTGATGTTCATACCCGAATAAGCCACAGCATTAATGCCTCCTCCCCTTCCTCGTGTTCATCATTATCATCGCCATGGTCACCATGATCACGATCAGTAGCAGCATTGACCTGCCCCTCAAAGCTGGACAATTTCTTCTCCAGTCAAATGGATTTTTGAACTTCTCCTGATCCACGCTGTACATCAGATGGATGTCGGGACTTGGACTCTCGCAGACCTGCCGGACGTTGTCGGACCACAGCTTGACTCCTTCAACATCAGCATCCTGCTCTTCACCATGCTGGTATTTGAGAAGAGGAAGAGACTGTAGCAGACTCTGCAGCTTATAAGTCATCCATGGGAGAAGGTGATGCTCGTCTGGAGCCCCAAGGTTTTTGCTGTTTCTTTTGCTTGCTTTCTCACAAAGGGGATCGCCCATAAGTAGAGCCTGACAGCACTTCTTCAGGAAACATTCAAGAGAGATGGTCTTTCAGGTCACGTCCTTTTCCTTGGGCGCCTTTTTTTGACAAAATCATGACTGGTATGGGTGAGAATCTCCTCCTTATTGTTGAGCATGCTTGCCAAGGTTGACTACGTGCTATTCTGCTTCTCAAGTATTTACACCTGTGAGTGGATGGATGGATGCTCGTATGGCTCGTGCTTCTCCTCCATGGAGTGGAAGGTCAGCGTGTCAGACATTTCAGACTTGGACGTCGGACTTCAAGACTATTCAGAAGGAAAAAGGCTTCGGTTAGTGGCAAAGCCATCATTCTAACTGCGAGACTTCAGGATTTTACCTGTTATTCTCTTGCCTCTGTCGGTAGCACCATTTCACACTCTGTTGTTCAAGCCATCCGAGACCAAGGCTATAGGAGAACAACCAGAGGTTTCCGGAGGCCACCAGAGTTTATCGGAGTCTGCTGCGGCCAACAGAGACCATCAGAGACGATGAGAGGCAAGCAGACGCTATCACAGGCTTCCACGGGCTATCAGCTACTCAGCTACCGTTGAACAGGAAAATAACTCCTTCTCCGAGTCTTGTCCGTGATACCACAAGGCAGTCGGACAAGGACAGTGGGAGGAAGAAAAGAACATGAGAACGAATCCTTCCGTCTTTTTAACCAACAGTGGGCCCCATTTAAAAGCCGTCTAAAACGGTCACAACAGCTGGATTTGTGGAGAGAGTGTATATTGCTATGCCGGTGATTGTCGGATGAAGCGAGGGTTCAAATACACGTTTATGCACATGCACACGGGGCATACGAACAGTGAGAGCAGCATAAATACGTCTACCGGTGAATGCGCATCCAGAGCACGTAGAAGTACACGCACGGCCTCATGTGATCTTTTCTCGATACTTTCTTATCCTCCGTCGCCCCGCAGAAGCATTGCGTGCAGACGTCTTTCCAGGATTCTGGGACATCAAGGAATGTCTAAGTAGACACATAAACACGCGCGCGGCGCTCAGACAGAAAGGATCACAATGGCATGCGATGGCGGAGTAATAGAACAAGAGCACAATATGCGCATAGCCCGTGCAGCCTGTACACTTGTGTATAAGCTGTGGCACTTAAACAGAGAGGAACAAAAGTAACTCTACCTGAGTAAATGGTTACTTCAGGGACTGTGTAAGACCTACAAACTCTTGTTTGGGCTCACTTGAAGGGGATTCAAAATATTCATGAGCTAAAAGGATTTCAGTACAGGGTGACAAAACTGTCAAAGTCAAGCATCACTTCAAAGTCATTCAACAATTTTCATGGGACATATCAACCCTGGAGGCACCAACGGGCTCTTGCTACGGCATCCCTACAGACTGACTTATAAGACTTACATTTGTCGGTATTCCGCCTTGATGGCCTCCGGCATGTCTTGTTCACTTTTTTGATCATTGAAGGTATTAACGAATATTGGGCCTATCCGCATGTAATGACCATCAACATCAAGAAGGCTTGACCTTGCTCTTAATTACAAAATTCTCTTGGCTCATGAAAATTTTGACTCTCCTCCGTCAAAAGAGTCCAGTCAAGCGTTTGTAGGTCTTACGCGCCCAAAGGTATAAGCATCCAGTTAGGGTACGTTACTTTTGATCCACTCGGTAGTTTGGGTTGCATGATGTGCCGTAAAAGTAATGCATAGCTGCTCATCACACAGAGCAAGAGCGAAGATTTGGTTCGTGCAGAAGAAAATCAGATCTGTATGAAGAAAGCAGAAGGTGCTGACTCTGACTGTCCTTGGGTTGTGAACATGAGACACGTCAGTCAGTGAGGTCAGCCTCATAGTGGAACTTTACCACGAATGGCCAGTTGTAAGACACAACATAAAAGTGCGGTCAGGTTCGGTCCGCACGTATGACAATTTTGTGCATTATTTATAAGGGAAATGAAGAACAAGAAATGACACAAAGCTTTGGTGTCGTAACTCCTCCCCCTCCAAAAAAAAGAAGTAGACTTGCCAAATTTCGCTGCAACTGAGTTCTTGGCTTCATATCCTTGGTGCTCTCGTGACTGGAATGTCAACTGCTGCACAGTCTTTGGTTGGCGCGGGACAATGCTGTCTATGCACATCCACTCTATGTATACACACACACTCGCACGCACGCGAGGAGCGACAGCCAGCCTCAGGTGGGTTGTTGAGAGGCTCTTCAGCACCTTGGCCATCGCATGCATTATGCACGCGGGCCAAAGTGCGTTTAGAATCGTTCTTATCCCCCTGAAGGAAAAAAAAGTGGGGGTGAAAAAGCAAAAGTTGACAGTTTTATTGCTGTCGCTATTGTGCCCATGTGGCATTTTCGGTGGTATCTCTCCTGAGCTACTAAGCACAAAAGCCTATGTATGCACGCGCGAGAAGTGAGAGGTCTAGGGACCTCCTGAGGTCTCGTCGCACCTCCCTTGTCACTAGTTGTTGTTGCTGTCGCTACTGTTACTTCCACACTCATCGTCTGCGCGCGTGCGCAACTTGTCTATCAGAGTGCACAGTTTGGTGGGAAGCAACCAGCGATGAAATATTGCTCCACCTTGGTCCGGAATGGCAGAAAAAGCTGCCAGTGATTGGTCCGGGGCAGAACTGAGACAACTTCATCCATCCCGGAGCAAAATGTTAGCGTGATTTCTTCAGAAAGTCACCTGCCAGCAGAAGGCTTGGGTACGGTTTGCCTTGATGACTGCTCTAACTCTGCCCAAGGTTTGTTTGCCCTGCACAGCTCATAGTGGAGGAAGCCACTATTAGACAGAGAAAAGAGATGCGTCTAACTTTTGATAGGGAAGGAAAGCATTTGGCAAGTTTGAAAACACGTGACTTAATCTAAAGAACGCTTTGGCAAACCCAGACATGTATTAAAAGCTCATAAAGTGCGCTCAGCCTCTCCAGAAAGTTGTTTGATGCTCCCCACCAAGAAGCCTCAACAAAAAAGATAAACTCCTGTCCTCATCTCAATAAGTTTGCGCATCAGTGTATAGGGCGAGTAGGTGAGGGTGACATTGAACAGCCATTAGCCCGCCATCAGCTTATTTGTGGAGTCCTCTTCTCATGTCCACCCGACCTCTTACTTCTCCATCACCCACGTCAAGCTAAGCGACCGCGGCCGCGGCCTCCAACGCACAATAAATGGTCATTTAATCTTATCGGTGGGAGAGAGGGAGAGGCCAAAATCGAACGATGCGCCTGTCACTGAAGGAGGAAATCTCCTCATTCCCGACAGCCTTAAATTCCCACATCTTTGGCGGCCCGCCTGTTGTTTCCTCGGCTTCTGGCGGCGGAGAAAGTCGCATACTTTACCCCCTCGTCCTCCCCTCTCGAGAGACGCAGTCTCTCGGTCTTTGGGGGCCTTTCTCGTCGTCATTGCTAACGGCCGGATGCTCGCCGGAACCCCGACGATGGCGGTTTTCATCCGGAGAAGTTTCCTCAACGGGCGGACAGCTCGAGATTCACCGTTGGCGGCTTTGTGAAGGCCACGGCGACGCGCGAGGCGAACGCGCGGTGGTGGAAAGGGGGGGGGCGAGAAAGAGGCCTTTTGCGCGTCTTCTAGGCGGATATGTTACACTTTGGGGCAAGAAGCGAAAAAAAAGAGAAAGAAGCTGGCAGGCAAGAGGCAGCCAGCCCCCAACTTGGTGTACCCGTCCACTTATGTACTTACTCTGGTGGCATGAGGTGGGTCCTATAACACCCACCCGCCGCCGCCGCCGCCGCCATCACCTTGGCGATCGCCTTCTCCTCCTCCTTCTGCTCCTTGTTGCTTCTTCTACTACTTCTTCTGCTTCTTCCAATCCTCAGTCCTTAACGGCCTCTTGCAGCGACTGGAAGTGCAGTAGTAGAAGACGTAGCGAAGACGCCATTGGCGTTTAAGGCCATACTTGCCTTGCCGTCGCCCTGCTGGCTCACGGACTGGTTCACCACATTGGCTCATCTTCCGCCTGTCCACGTAAGGTAGGCCGCCGTCGAGGACTTGGCATCCACCACGGTGGCCGCCGCCACTATGACCGACGAAAGCAGCAAAGGCGCCAACAAGGTGGAGGAGAAGACGACAGAGGAGGCGGAGGCGGACGAGGCGTCTCCGCTGAATCCGCCTTCGTCGGCACTGGCGCAGCACTGCTGCGAGGGCGGGCGCGTGGTCATCGTGAACGTTGGCGGTCAGCGCCACGAGGTGTTGCGCAAGAACTTTGACCGATACCCAGGCTCTCGCCTTTGGCGAGCCATGCGCGCCACCTCCGTGGAAGAGGTGTTACAGCACTGCGACCGCTACAAGGTGGCCACTTCCAACGACAGCGTGCCTGAGTACTTCTTCGACCGCAATTACACCAGCTTCATCAACATCCTTGACGCCTACCGCACAGGACATCTCCACCTTAACGCAAACAACTGCGCAGTCATCACCCGCGACGACCTGAACTACTGGGGCATCGACGAGCTCCTGATCGAGCCCTGCTGCGCCGTCAGGTACTACCCGGAGATCGAGATCTGCCAGAACGAGCTTGATATGGAGGAGGACGAGAAGAGGAAGGAGGTGGAGAGGGAGAAGCTAGAGGACTTTGGACCCTCGTGTCCGGGAAAGACCAGGAAAAAACTCTGGGATCTCTTCGAGTATCCGCAAACTTCTAGAGGAGCACAAGTGAGTGCGATTCCCTTGTCAGTACACACGTGAGACACCCTCACTCGTCTCTTACTGTACTTACTTAATAACTGTGCTTTACCAGGCACCACTGTGGTGACAGTACACCAATTGTACTTGCACAGGCATCGAGGCAGACCGACGGTAATAAGTGGGAGTACTCGTACATGCATAGGTTCACACGTCGTAGTGAGGAAAGGGACATGCTACACACACACACACAAAAACATGAACATGAACACATGCTTGGTTGCCTCTCACCAAAGCTCTCTTAATGGCATGCAGGAACAATGATGCCCCAGAGCTACTGCGTAGTACCTAAAGAACAAATTTTAGTGTCGCAGGTGAGGAGACTGCAACAGCGGACAACTTTAACTTGTAACGAGGCTCCCTGGGCCTCATAAAAGGCTTTAATTGATATAGGACTTTAACTTTAAGCGAAGGAGTTCATATTTTCGCAGGCCTTAAAGGACCCAGAGGAGTCTGACTACGACAGAAACACTCACAACTAGAAATATGTGTGTGTGCGTATGTACTACACATTGTTCTCCTTCTTAATTCCAGTTTATTGCTCTGTGGTCTCTCTTCATGATCGTGGTATCCACTGGTTGTTTTATACTAAGGTACGTGGCCTTTCGTCATAGTGCATAGTGCCAATCCTATCTAACAGTCACTGGGCATTAATAATACGTACTAGCAGCACCGTTATTCCCCATTCATACCACCGCAAATATATCTCCGTACGTGTCGCTTACGTGTATCATCACGCTACGATGTTACAAAGTCAACAACATTTGCTGCTTTACTCAGTAGTAGTACGTGTACTGTACAGAAGATCTTCATACTTATTGCGAATCCTTGATTTTTGCGATTCCCCACCATGAGAGGAATCTTGGCAGATTCATCATTCTTGACGAATTTCGTAATCGTAGCCATTTTTTAAAAGAGATCAGCGAACGCACGTGTGCAATACAAAAAAAAACCGCACACTCCGACTGCTATGATTCCCACTTAACTAAGTGTAACCACCACCAGTTCTGAGGACGGAGAGAAGGAAGAGCGAGAGAAAACGTCAAGGTTTTCCGCAGCAAAAACACTGAAAATAGCAAAAATGTCCTCCCTCAACCCCTCATCCTTGCCCTCCTCGACCGAATTTGAAAGGATCTCTACCATTTGACTGAAAAAACAAGGAAACATTATTCTTTTCAGAAAAGCTTTGGGACTTAAAAATCTCTCCCCCCCTTCTCTCCGATCTCCTCTTTTTGCACCACCCGCTGCTGGCGAGAAAAAAGGATACTTCCTAGACCAGAAAAGTCCTGTCGTCTGCTCTGTTTAATCATCCTCCCGTCGACGACTTCCCCTGCTACGTACTAGACTCACGTACTAACGCTGTACTTACTACAACTTACCTTGACTAACAAGACTCAACTTCTACTTTGCTTCATATTCTTTACATCATCATGTGTTTTTGCTGCTGCTGCTGTTGTTGCTGCTTGCGTAACAGGAAGTCTTGGCAAAAACAACGCAATGATTACGTAACGCCCTGTACACTTTTTTTTCTTCAGCATGTATGTTTCATATGTGCCAAAAAAAGACGCAGAAAAGTTTTTCGAAAGACAGCAGGGTAAACTGGTGGTACTACCTAGAGTCTCTTGTGTGCTAATGCCAAAGAGTCAATATTTGTACAATTATATCGTCTCCATTTCAAGGGCCCGTTTACCCTGGTAAGAAATTTCCGTGGAAAAGAAAGCTTTGGCGACAAAAAAGACCCGTCCCCCCCCGACTGAGACACGCACACACACAGAGAAGACAAGAACCAACCAAAAACCCACGTAATTTCTCCATGCGTAGACGGGCCTTTAGTATTCTTTTTTCTCCTCGTGATCTACAATTAATACGTCTGCACCTGCATTTAGTTGCATTTACGGAGAAGACTCGTTCTACTTAGGTGATGATGATGATGCTGACAGGTACAGATTATTGAGTAAACGTCCAGTAAAAGAGACCACATAAAAGCTTTTTATAAAGCTCTTTTGCGGGGGATGCGACAGACCACATCTCCAAACCAAGTTTGTGTTGATATAAATTTTGGCTCATGCAACAACAGCACGACCTTTTTCCGTATACGTCCTTAAATACAACTGATGAACAAGACGTAAACGTATTATCATCGTAACACTGTACGTTATATACATATTGTACATAAATCTCAGTAGGTCTCTGGCATTGTCAGGCACGAATTTTGCACGATGGGTGTACTTTAAGATACCTTCCCAAGCGCATAGATTTGCACACTAGGAATCGACTGTAGGTTGTGTCGACTTAGGTAGAGTTAGCTGTACAGACAATCGTGCATATATATTTTTACACGAGGTATATCTATACGTGCACCTATAGGTATACAGAACACTGCCGGTTCACACCTCGTTACAAACATACGTAGGCTTAGTAGTTCGGAGATTCGTTACATTCCGTTCTACTGTGCATTACCCAGCCCCCCATTTCAAGCGCAGCTCCTGGCATACTACATGGTGTGACCAAATTGATGTCCCTTTACATTTTCTCCATTATAAAATTGCACAAGCATTTTTGTCCTCTCTGAAGCTTTTAGTCAGACAGGCAGCCAAAATGATACGACGTTTTGGCAACCCTGACATCGAGATCCAGAAAACAGAGCGTGTGAGCCTTACTTTGGCAACCCCTATATAGTCGAGACAGGCAGAAGCAGATCGAATAAGAAGCACTTGATTCTTGCAGGGAAGCAAACTTGCCACACCCTGTACGGCACACGCACACAACGCCACAATCCATGCAGATGTCACTTGTCCAGTAAAAAGAATAGAGCTGAAGAGAAAGACTTTCTTCTTCATTTGATCCCATCCGTCCAGGGATCATTGGCTGACTATGGCAGACAGAACCACGGACTGCGCAGTCCTCGTACGGACGTGGGACTTTTTTGTGCAGTGGTAGCAGTTGAAGATCAAGTTGTTCCTGTCCTTTAGAAAGTCTCCAATTAGCTTCTCCAATCACGCAACAGTTACACACATGAGAGAGAGAGGAAGACTTCATAACTATCCTTTTGCACCCCAATGAACCCATTTATAACAGAGAGAGAGAAAGAGAGAGAGAGCGAAGAATAGAAACCGTAGATAAAAGCTGCCAGAGGGACTTTTTGTCAGTGCATCACTCGAATATTTGCATGCAAATGAGAATCTGTTAAATTTGCATTGTGCGTTTGCTGTGGTTTGCCGTGTCTAAATGTAAAGTATTGCATAGTTTCCACCATTGAACGAGACAGTGACCGAAAGCACAATCACGAGCGTGCCTTCATTGAGCCGTATCTATACTTTATAAACTATAAACATAATTTAGGCTGGTTCGAAAATGTCGATTTTCTTTCGCTGAAGAGGGAAATTGGTCTACGCCACTGCTATTCACTGAGGTGCACGTCCACGGGGATCATTTGCTCCGCCTTCACTTTAACTCAAAGTCCCATACGTACTATGCTGTATTTAGTGGGTGGGGTGACTTCTTCGGCCATAACTTCTGACTGGATTGAGCTACAAACGTGGTTCACCCCTCCATGGAACGCTACAAATCTTCGACAAAACCAAACTCAAACGCACTTTTGCTCTAGGACCACTCATTTGCTCACAATACAGTCAGGCCTTTAAGGTAGTTCAACTCTGCTTACAGCAAATAGCTTTGCATCCATAATGTGAAAAATGCGTGGTCCTAGAGCAAGGTGCATATCAGTTAGGTTCTCAGAGTAGATCCTTAGCGTTCCATGGAGGGGTGAACCACGTTTGTAGCTCAATCCAGTCAGAAGTTATGTCTAAAAAAGAAGTTAACACTGTAAGCACAAAATACAGGATGTTGTAAAACTTGTGTGATCAACGTGCGCATAGTTGATGTCTTGTAAAAAAAATGCTTTAGTGATATTCTAATATTTGGGTCGAAGGCCTAAACCTCCGGCTACCCCCTTCCCCCCGATCAAAAAAGTACCTTTTCGAACGAGTCTAGCGTGTGAGTGCATACATATACATATAGAGATAAGTACATAAGTACTCTTCTAATATACGCATTGGGCAGACTAATAAGTGATAGAATTTATTCGCTGCTGCTGCTGCCGCTGCCGCTGCCGCTGGGACGACAAATAGTGGCTTTTATCATGGACCGTTTTACTTAGCCCATTTTTTCTCCCTTACCTGCTTAATGTATATTGTACATACATTGTTTAGACACTACACACGTTCGTTATGTTTGAGTTATCTGCGTTCTCATGTTCAATAGGCCCATCCTGTTGCTCGACCTCCTTCACTTTCACTGTACCAATCCTTCTTGATGAGTGACATTGTCTAAATCCTACCGAAGAAGCAGAAACATTTTTGCGCGCCAAAATGCTGAGGAAAATTTTGCAAGCTTTTTTAGTTGGCAAAGGTCCTTTTTCTCCTACCTGACGGAGCCCAGATCCCAAAAAGGGTGGTTTGCTGAAGCTGCAAACTTTCTAGCATTTGTGCCTTAAAAGGTTAGCAAAAAAGAAGTAGATGTGATGCCGAATTGAAGCATTTTCACCTCGAAACCCCCCTTTTTTCTTCTTCTTTCTAGTCCCCTCTTGATGTTGTGGCCTAACAAAGAGAAGGCAACTAAACATCCTTGAAAGAAGTTTTTCTTCTTCCCCTCTTTTCTGTCCATCCTTCTTCTCTGTCGTGTGATGAGTGAAGTTCATGGAAAAGTCAGCTGGTGTTTCTTTTTCACTTGTACATAGTCCTAAATGATATAAAAATAAACCTACCGTATCCTGCTGCGTAATTGAGACTCTGCCAGCCCTCCTTCCATCCATTATCCTGTCTCATAGAGCAACTCTTCTCTTTGCACCCTGTGTCATACGTGCAAAAAATGTGCAACTACACTATGGAAATCTATATCTCAGTCACGTCTGGATTTTGCAAACTTTCTGTGCAAGTTAAGGGAGTGTTTTTCTTCTCCTTTCACTTCTATAGTGTATTTGACACCGGGTGGCTTAAGGCGCGCTCACACGACGAGGCCATGATTGCATCTGCAAAACATCTTTCTCAACAGTAACTTTTGTTTTGCTGTGCAAAAAAAAGAAAGAATAAAGAATAAAAAAAATAACACTCAAAGTGTCAGCGCACCCCTTTCCTTGACTTTTCTCCCCCTTGTCTTCTCCAAAGACGCCTTTTCTTCTTCCTCCCCCCAGCACTAACCCCGAGTTTGACGTGGTTGACGAGCGCGAGGAGGAGCGCGACAGCACCGCGGCCATCGTGATCTTGTACGTCGACTACTTCACAGCCGTGTACTTCACCATCGAGTACGCGGTTAGGATCGGCACCACGCCCAGGAAGTTCCACTTCTTCGTGCAGCCAATGAATCTCGTCGATCTGTTTGCTATCTTACCCTATTTCATCAACATGATCTTAGATCACCTTAGCGAATTTCACATCATAGGGAAGGCAGGAAAGGTAATCGAGACTTTCTTCGTCGTCGTCTTGGCTTGGCCAACAAAAAGTGTACTCTGGTGTACAACTTTCTCCTCCAGGTGATTCGTCTGGTCCGCGTGACCAAGGTGCTGCGAGTATTTAAACTGGTTCGCCACTTTGCAGGATTGCAAAGTCTTTTCTTTACCATCCGGCAGGTAATGAATGATAAAATATAAAAAGTCGTCGGCTGATTCACACACATACATGTCCCGCCTGACCCACACGGTATTTTTGTTTGAAGGCTGCGCGGGAACTTGGCCTGTTGCTGATGCTCATCTTCGTGACGGTGCTCACCTTCTCCAGCCTCGTGTACTTCGCGGAGAAGGATGACTCGGGCAACACGTGGAGCTTCATGGACAGCTTCTGGTGGGGTCTTCTCACCATCACTACGGTCGGCAATGGTACGCAGCAGAGAAACCACATTGGAAGTCTGCAACCACAGTACAGAATATACGTACAGGTGCACATGGAAGGTTCTTTCTGGTCCAGGTAGACGATACACGTCAATGGGACGGCTCTGGCACGTAGTGTACACATAAACATGTAATAATGCATAGCTAATTGTAACGAATTCTTGCTACCTGCTGCATCGACTTAATTTTTAGAGTTTGGCTCTTGCCCCTAAACGAGAGCGGCAGGTATTCAGGGGCGGTTCTAATTGATCTACCTGAGAGTTTTGATACCAGCTCTTATTTAACAGTCCTTCAAAAAAAAACCTACGTAGGGACTAGGCTGGAACTGTTCACTTCTCTTCATATGTAGTATATATATAAGGGGAAAGGGATCTCAGGAGCATATACGGAAGAATGACGTTGATTCTTGTTTCTGTCAATGTGAAATACTATTAGTTCGTGTTGATTCTTCAGGAAAGGGTCCTTCCATAAGCATCTGGTCCTTATAAGCATCTGTACCGCATGCCAAATCATACTCTGCATAGAGTAAACACACGTTTAACCCGCCAGCTACTAATAATCCGCTACCCCCTGCTATTTGGCGATCAAAAAAGTTGTAACAGACAGAAGCCGGATTCCTGCCCACGCTGAGTGGCAACCCTGCACTCTACCATCACGCCACAGTGAGAAATACAGTATGTTTGAAACTGACCACCTCCCATGCACAATTGCACAGTCAAAGTCAGCCCCTAATAATCCACCTCCGCCACCTCACACTTTGCAAGCCTCTCATAATCCTCCTCATCTCAATTGGGTTTAAGATAATCCTCCATGGCGGATCAAAACAGTGTATCAGTTGACTGAGTTCGATGTGCATACAGAATTATATAGTGCTGGTACGGATATGGCGACCACTAAAAATTAGGATTAGATGCTTGTAAGGATAATTTTCTGAAGTATTAACACCACTTGAGAGATTCAAGGGTCATACCCCTGCAGTGATCAATTTGATCCTTTGACCTTCATTTTGCTTGAATAGTGTCAACAAAGAGTGCGACCGGAGGAAAAGTTCAGTCTGTGTCTCTCTCCCGTTCCAGGCCCCGAGGCGCCGGAGACGCCGGCCGGGAAGTTGGTTGGCGCCATGTGCGCCGTCTTCGGAATCTTTACTCTTATCCTCCCCATCCCCATCGTAGTTAACAGCTTCTCCGCCTTCTACCGGAACCGCCTTTGGCGCAACGAGGTCGCCATCAAGCGACGCGAGAGACTCCTCGTCCACCCCGGCGCAAACGGCACGAACAAGGATCAGCAGCAGAGCAACAACGCACTATTCGAGCTGAATGGAGTCACCACCAGCTAAACTACTCACGCTCTAACACACATACTAATTGTGCGCGCGTTTTCTGCTTGATCTCGATCTCGAACTTGGTAGCTTCCAACCAAAAGTAAAAAAGCGTCTTACTTTGAGTGATTTATTTAAAGAAGAAGAAAAAAAAAGAAATTGAGCTTATAAAAGTAGTCTATACGTGCTCATCTCAAAAAATTGGGGTTGGCGAGCAGCCACCAATAGATATTGGAATATCGATACCAGTTTTGAGCGTCAACTACATCCAGAAAACCCAAAGCCAACTGGGGCAAAAGAAGTTTTTAAGGTGTTTTCATATGAAGGTTGAACCGTCAGAACGAAACTGAGCAGAAAAAGCCTGTAGTAGGCATGTCATTTACACATACTCTATATCGATGTCATCGGTGTTCCATTCTATGTAGGGAGCTTCTGTAAGCAGTCCAGCATTCATAGACGCACGGACATTACTACTGTACACAAACAGAAAAAAACACACCTGCTATGTATAATGTATACTATACTACTGCTGTAAATGTACGTGTATCTGCGTATGGTGTCAGCCTTTAGACAGTGGAACGTGTACTTGTGTGTGCTTGTGCACGTGCGCACTACGAATGTTTAATGTTTCAAGCACGCGAATACACTTGCAAGATAATAGCGCAATTGTTTCGTAATAAAAGTTACCACCCAAAAACAGTGAGTCATTGATGATCAAGACGATGATTGCATTGTTGCTTTCTTGGCAAATTAAGAGGCAACCGCTTTCCCAATCCTTTGGGACTGTGTTAGGGCTGGATTCTTCACTCTGCTCTGTGCCAGGAGCAAACACATCTTTGAATACACGTGCCAAGAGCTGACGACAATGGCAATCAGGGTTCCCAGGATATGGATATTGCTCCATAAGTGCCGCGAAATAAGGCCCTAAGGCTTTTCTCCCGATGTGCATACGTAGAGAGAGAGGATGGAGGTCTCTCAATGTTTGCTTAGACTCCCCCCTCCACCCCGGTTCAATGTATGCGCGAAGACGGATGGAGCCACAAGTGGAGAAAAGTGCTGCTTCTCTTCGTCAAAAGGAAATGTCGTCGTGTATATTTGCTCTCTCCTATCGTGCAGCCGAAATAGGGTAGTAGACAGCAGCAGCAGCAACAACAACAGCCCCAACACCGGCGGCAGCTCTCCAAAGTCTCTTTGTGACGCGATTTCGTTGCATTGTGCGTGGAAAAAAAAACCGTGGAAGAGCCTGCTCGTAGCTTCAAATTTAAGCTACTGTCTTCATTACTCCTTGCTCGAGGCGAAGGAGGAGGCGAAGCATTACACGTACTCTTCTTCAGTCGCTCAAACGCCCACTTTTCTCCATCCTTGAGGGAAAGGTTTAAAAGACACAAACATATGGAGAGAGAAACCCCTGTTGCCCCCCTTGGGGAAAGAGGAGAAAAGTTGCAGTATTTTTCTTTCCCCTCACACACATATGACTTTTCCCGAATGGAAAGAATCGAACCGGATAAAAAGAGAAAGAACCCTTATCGCGTAGAAGCCTCATTGTGCACGACTTCTTCCTCAAATCCTCTGTGAATATTTCCATCAAGAGAGCGACCCATTTTTTTCTTCAATTGGCACGGCGGCAAAATTTGGAATAATATCTTCCTCGATGGACTTGGGGTTGGGGGTGGAAATGACAGAAAACAGTAAATGACGCTGCTGTCGACCAGTCCGAGGGGGGAATTCAACCTTTAGCTCAACCTCTGCCCCCTACACACACACTTACAGATGAGGTACGGAAGCACTGAAGGCCAAAAATAACGCTTTACTTTCCCAGACGCACCTTTGTACGTACGTGCACAGTGCGAGCCACAAATAAGTGTGCTAGTTACGTACCAAGGTTACACTTTGCAGACTTTCTGAGAGATTTCAGGTTTTCACGAAGAACACTGACATGGAGTAAAGTGTGGGTAAAGTTCAAACATCACCATCCCACACAAGAAAGATCGCGAGAGCTCAGAAAGCAAACATTTGCAGCATCTGTGGGATGGAGGTGGCCTCTTGTGGTGGAAGAAGCCCTCATTGCCCATTGTAGTTTGGTAATGAAGCAACCAAAATGACCCAAAGTCATGTTGCATGCACAATTGATGGCTCTCCTCGAAAATGACAAGTGAGCAGCACGATTCTCAGTCGAACCAAAGCAAAAGTTGCCCAAATTGTCCTATTTTGCCCCTGGGTGCGTTTGTGTTCATGATCACGCTCAAGCGTGGGTATTGGCCGAACAAGACAGCATTGACGGAGAGGCTGCAGGCGATGTCGGAGGAATTAATCACAGCAAAACACATCAGGAAGTGCTGCTCGTCCGAGCTGCTCGTCAGTGCTGTCATGCATGTAATGCGTTATCCTAGCTGGTGGGGGCCATATTGAGGGCATCCATCGCCCCATGGATGCTCATGGCGACAATGATGGATAAATTATTCGATGACTTTTCTTCTATTTTAAGCCGACATTTCATGTAGATTATCGCCCCTTCGGATACCATGAGATATGTTTCATAGAAAAAAGACCTGTGCGCGCGCTACTTACGGCTCATACTCTAAGATGTACAGTGCAAGTAAGTGCGAGGCCTTGTCTAATGATACTTGAGCATGCAAAGTGATGTAGGCATTTCTATTAAGGATAGCGGGAAAAAGGCAAAAGCCACAGACGCGGTTACTTGATTGAAGGGTTAGCGTAACCTAAAAGGTGTGTGTGGATACGTGTGCACGTAACTTATTCACAGGAGAAGGGTAAAAACATGTGGGTACGTTGCGACGTACGCACGCTTCTAAAGTGGGACTGCGTAAACGTTGGGATCGGCAGAGTTCCCCAAAATATCGCCTAGTCACACATGCACGTGTGCTCGTACCTGCGGGCAGTGAAAAGCAAGCAAGAGCAAAATTCTGAGGTCGTCGTCTCCTCCGTACAACTTTTTCCCGTCTGGCCTCTTTTAAGACGTGTTCGACGGCCTCGACTTGGACCTTCTCTCTGCACATGACGCGTGCAAATTCTTGTCGCTCACACTGTGCGTACGCTGGTAGTTCAAAATTCGCATGCGTGCAGAAAGTGAGCAGAGACCTGGTACTTTGCAAGTTTTTTTTTACTTCTAAGCGCACACAGACACAAACGGGAAGAAGTTCTCTCTCTCAAGAATGGGGATATCCCTCCTTAACCCTCTTGTTTTCACCTGAGTCAAATGTCTGAGGAGAAAGTCAACTTGCCCTAAGCTCTCTCAGACCGAGGAAGAGTGAGGAAAAGTCCTTGGCATCTTTGGGTGCGTCCACGCAGCTACAATTGTGGCCACTGCAGGTGCTAGAGAACACCGCAAGGTTATATGGACCTTTAGGACGCACTGCAGGAGCAACCACGCCTGCTCACGCGAGAAAAGTGATTCATTATTCATTTTCACTGCTGCGGATGTTTGTAGCGGTGATCGGGTTCTCATTGCTCGACAGAACATTGCTTTCGCCCGGCCCCCAAAGCCCAGTGGGCATCCAAGTCTCGTGTTTGAGTGCTGGCGTACGCCAGGTCAAGTCAGGCGAGGTCAGGTTGGATGAGGCGCCGCCGTCGGGTCAGGTGAGGTCAGCCGCGCTCAAGGTCACAGGCAGCTGGTCTCGACCACGTGGACGAAGCTGGCGCAACTCACAGGTGATCGTTGCTTTCAAGTGAATGAGGAAAAAGCCTTCATTCTCCCTGGCGATCTCGCAGCCGGACTCGGTGTCCAGCAGTCCATGTACCGAATTAGCTCGAGAAGTACTTGGACACGTCCACTATGTTACAATATCCAGGTCTAGGCATGTGAAAACACTTCAGGAGAGAGGGAGAACCACTTTATCCTCCTTTTTGCCTCTTCTTTCTTCAAGGTTGCCTCCCTCTTCTCTACCTTTTTGGCCGAGATTTGTTAAGTTCTTCTGCTCTTATCCAATTGGCCTCTTTCTTTCTTCAGGCCAGACAACTTAGGTAGAACCGGATTAAGTTTTGAGGAAGAGAGAGAGAAAAAGGGGCCTAACTAACGTCTGCGAGAGGGAAGCAGAGAATATTTACCTTGTTGCAACTACTAAAACTTTAGTGTGCATTGGTTCTCACAAATCTGCTGCTTGATGGACTTCACCCCACATGTCTTTTTCGGCCCTGTGGGCCTGCACCGAGAAGACGCTACTGGAGGTGGGCCGACACAACGGACTTGAGGCCGGACTAAGCTGACGGCCCGACCCTCCTCTAGCCTCGGCCTCGTTTCTTTTTAGAGCGGGGACCTCAACAGCGATGGCCCTTGTTCTTGCCTGCCTCCTCCACTTTCTTTGCATTGTGTATTAAAATATTTACTTTCTTGCTTTTCCCACGCTAGGAAGGTGGAAGTGATACTCTGCTGACTGGGGCATTGTGTGCTGAAGTCACAGTACACATCTACTCGGACAGACCTACAGGGTGGCTGGGGTCAAGTGCAAAGTAGCCGAGGTGATGAAGTCGAATCGAACTTGATCTGGTCTCATGCCGGTGGTGAACCATTCTTGAGGCTGGGCCACTGCCTGGATAGGAAGGAGACGGTCTCGAGTCCTGAGGCTGTGACCGAGACCATACGAGGTCACTTTGAGTGAGTTTGTTCACCGACTGATTCATCAGTGTAGGACAAGGGTGGGGAAAAAATGAAGGACTACGTTGATTGCTTCATTACTAACACTTTAATAGTGTTGTTGGACTCTGGGTCACCCTGTACCTCCGTAGGTGAGCACGCGAAGTCATCGCTGCGTATATTTTTGACCGGAAGTTCGTCTTCAATGAAGAACTGTCTGAGAAGTTATTCTTCACCTGCCTTCGGCCCAGCTTTGGGCTTTATTTCCAATATGAACAGGACTGACTCTTTAGTGTGCTCTCTAGTGAAGAGAAGCAGATCAGAACTTGGTCCAGGCTTGTTGCGTTGAAAGCGCGATATTCTACGTGGGAGAAATTTTAATGCGATTCCTCCTTTCTAGGGTACCTTCTTTTCACCCTCTATCTCTCATCTTAAAGATGAATTTCCATCTATTGAGAGCGCCTATATTTTGAGGGGGGCGGTCGACCCGGTGGGCCGGGGCGAGCCGGGAGGGGCGGAAAAAGCCGAAAAACCGATGGGAAGCGAACCCCTGCTCAATGATAATTCGACCGCTATAAGTGTGTGTGTGCCTATCTTCCGATTGGGTCATCCCTCACAGTAAGCGGAGACGGATACTCCACCAGACAGCTTTTGTCACTCGGACAAGCAGTGCTACCAGATCTTGCACTTGGCAGACACCAGATACCACTCATTGTCCCTGATGCTGAGATCATCGAACTTGAGCTTGTAAAAAAGAGTGGCAATGATGTCAATCTTTTCAGTCCAGAACGGCATGTTGCATTCGCTGAACCAGATCGTCTTCAGTAGCGCGCCCGATGACTTTGACCGTGAACACTTTCTGGTGGTTGTTCTCCTTCCTGTTGGCTGTCGTCCTGATGGATTTGAGGACGTTTCAAAGTGAGCAAAACAAGCTTTCACCAGATGTAAGACTTAGCTGCAACGGGAACAAGTTTTGACTCAAAAGCTCCATCAATCAGTCGACTTTGAATTATACAAGCGCTCTTCAAACATCGTACAGTATGTCAAAGAAGTTAATGTCGACTTGGGTATCTTCGTCCATGCGAGCAGGGACGCTGTTGTCCGGGACATCTGACGAGGACCCAGGACGAGGTCCTCTTCTCCGTCATGAATGGCGCTATGGATGGATACAGAAAAGTTTGAGTAGCTGTTGGAAGCCGGCACCAATTCCTTGACCCACTTTTCACCTGACCCCGGGACCGTCGCCCCGAAACATCTGCTGCCGGTCGAAAGCCACCACTCCAGAACGCTTTAATGGATGCTCCTTTGATCGATTTCTGGGTGAGACCAGCCTCGTGTCTGGTGGAGCGCGCCCTCTGGTGCCTCGTGGAAGCACAAGGAGAGGAGGTCCCACGACCCGTGGAATAGAGAGAGGGAGAGAGCGAAGGTCTAAGGTGAGCGTGGGGCTTATCCTTTCTGACACTGCGAGCTCAGCTATCACAAATCTTTTGCGCCAAACTGATTTCTTTTCCTCCTCTCCGGCTCCCTCCACTTATTTTAAGGCGACACAGGGGCCAAATTCGGAGAAAATGGCTCACGCGAGATATATGGGGCGAGGAGGGTGACATCGGTGCAATACTGTCTCCTCACGGTGCAAAGCAATCAGGCCTAAAATGAAAGCGGTCCCTAAAGGCTGTGTCACGATGAGCAGCGGAGCTATGATGATGGGCGCATATGTAGACGTGTCTTAAGACGTCATTGGTGGGGCTGTTGCGTGGTGGACGCAACAGGAGAGAGAAAGAAGAAAATAAAGAAAGTAAGAAAGGCTGCTTTTTCTTTCTCTCTGCCCCATAATGGCGATCTTCATTGCCAAGTAGAAAGAAAAGCAGATGAGAGGGACATTTAGGAGATGAGGTCCGTGTGGAGAATTCTTCCATTTGCCAACCAGTCCTTTTCTCTCATCTTCTGCCGTGTACAGTACAGTTAGAGGGATGGGTACAACAATACTGTAACAGCAGGAAAGCAAGATCATATAAGACGCCGAAGCCACTGAAGTTGACGTCATGCCTTTTCTTCTTCTGTAGTACATACAAAAAAATGCATGTGTCACGGAGACACAGAATGGCCCCATAATATACGATAGTGGTTTCTTGTCTACAGGGTGGCGTCTCAGAGAATGATCACCCCTTCTTTGCTCCCTACCAGTGCACTCACGATAATTGTCGGGTTCAAGACATGACCGACGTGATCTGCTCAGCTCTCTCTTAATCGCCCGAAGCTACAAAAATAGCTCGCCAGTGGCAAGATGATTGAACCGTGAGTCAATTGCAGGGTGTGACAGGCGAATTTGCAGTGCACGGATTTCAGGACCACAGAGAGGGAGAGAGTCATCCCTACGCAGCTGAAGACCCGTCCTTGGGATTGACTCTTGTTGAAGTCATCCTTATGAAAAGCTTCAATCCTCATCTGGCAGATTTGCTCCATGAGTCAGTACAAGGAATTCCCTCTGGCACCCTGTGCAATATCTGCACTTTTTTGCATGGCTGCTCGCTAATCTTGCTTTCTCTTTCTCTCCACCGCTGGTTTTGTTTGATTATTTCCAGGGGAACGACGATCCCAATTGCATCAGGATGGCTGTAATGAACCACGTGAAGCTCTCTGAGCTCACCCACAGTCCGGAGGTTTGACAGAGTGGGGAAATTTAAGTCCAACAGTCATTTGTCATGACTGCGGACTGAGAAGCTGCTGCTAAATTGATTCAGGGGGGAGGGGAAAAAGTCTAATGAACTCGATCTATTGTTGCAGTGCGCAACGTAGCTTTTGTGTGGCACAAAGAGCGACTAAAATGAGGCTATTTTTCTTGCCAGCAGCTCTTTTTTTGTGCGCACGCGCGTGAGCTGCACAGCCGAAGACAACGTCATCATTCTCGCTCAATTTGTGTACGGACCTCCGACAAATAACAAGGGGAGGAAGCCTTCACGTACGTACACACGCACGTGCGTGGTACGCATAGCATAGGCTCAAACACAAACCATCCGCCAGTGGAAGAAGAATTTGTTCGAGTGACCTTCCGACAAGTAGCTTGCTGACTCTCTTCGATGTAGGGAGACAGCCCAAAAATAGGCCTACGACGTGGGGTTTTACGAGGAAAAAGGCCTAGAAAAGGACTCTGCCGCCACCTGTCAGAGTAATGCCAGCAGAAAACATAATTTACATATGAAAAGGCCCTGCGGACTGATCAGGAAGCCATATGTTGATTGAAAGCAGGAAGAATCACTCATTGATAATCTTTCCCGAGTACTTAAGCTCTGACAGATGTGCGGTATCGAGCATTTTCCAGCGCTTAATAGCGCACGAGTCCACCGACATAGGCCTTCAAGGCTGCTATGGCAAGACTTGGACTTGGTCGAAACAATGCTTTTTATTGCCACTGCTATCTTTGTTGCAACAGGCTCCCCTCTGCTCCGTCCGGGAGAAGCGGATTGAAAAATTGACCAACCCCAAAAGGTTTTTCATTCCCCCCCCCCCTTCGCTGCTTGGCAAAGTGCCAAAAACTGGCGAGGATGGAAAAATTTCCAAAAAGAAGCAGCGAAGAAGCCCCCAAAGAAGGGATGTACGGTAAATAGACTTGGAAAACACGGACTCTATAGAAGAGAGAAGAGCTTCGATGATAAATGTTACGTCTAAGGTCTGATATTTTGAGTGAAGGAAAAAAAAAAGGATGACTAAATAGGCCTCAATTTTTCCACGGGAAGCAAGTACGAGCGCTCGCAGGCCTTTCTTGAGAAACATCGCCCCAAAAAAGTTGAACTCTATGCCTGCACTTTATTTTTCCCCGCTAATGCTTTTCTGCGCACACATTTCTCTCCGAACTTTTCCCCGGCGCCCACATTCAAGGTCGTGTCAGGCCGAATTTCACCCAGTAGCAGTCGGACTCTGGCTTGTTAAGTACGTACTCGCATCGTGGGTGTTTTTTAGGTTTTGACCTGCATGCATTAGCGCCTTCGGGGAGGTGCGTTTCGGGAGAAGGAGGAGGACTGGGGGGGGGGACCAGCCAGGCCTAAGGCCTGGTTAAGGCCCCAAAGCCCTTCTTTTTCCCTCGATATTTCAATCTGGCTTCTCTCTCGGAGCGCGACGGGGTGGTGTTATTACCTCCTGGCGAAAATCCTGAGCTCGCGGATTTATTTTCCCCATTTTCCGCCGCTTGAACCAAATTTGTCAACCGCTGACTCAGAATTTTGAAGAAGAATTTATGAAAGGAGAAGGAGCAAACGCAAGACTGTGAAATATAATGGTGTAGAACTTCCACGGCTGCCCCAAACCAATACGGGATAAAAAATGCGCAACACGGGGTGCTTCAAGTCAGAATTTCTCAAGGTCACGCTCACACTGTACAGTGCAGCACAAACTAATAACACTAACTATACTGGGTGTGCAAGAATGAGTCCGCTATCGACGTGTGTTACTTTAACTGCCCCTAGCATTGAGGAAATGTGTGCAACGGCAGCGGGATCCAGCTGGGCAGCAAACAGAGACCTGATACTCTTGTATGGCGTTTCACTTTCAAACTATTGCCTTATATGTCATTTTGAAATGCTTTTAAAGATAGTGACTGAAATTGCTCTCGAAGGGCTCGGTAGGTTCTGTTTACAGTCAGTTCAGGCATGAAGAGCTAGAAAACAGAACTAGTGTGAAGCGGAGAGTTTAAAGGATTCTCACAAGAGGTTTTATAAGCGTTTTTCTTATGAAATCAATGGTTGATTTATAAGAGTCCGTGCAATTATACCTTTTCTCATCGCACAATATTGCACAACAATACGAGAAGTGCTGTGGGTCCCTGCAGGAATGTCTCGTTCTCATATGGCCCTGGCTGTCATACAGTAGAATCTTGATATAACACTTTGTTCCCCGGCTGATTCCCAATACAACAAACAAGATCAATGTATCATGGTGAGATTTGGCTGTGCTGAACCTAACGGCTGCATGGTGCATTAAAAAGTGATTTGTGCCATCGACTTCTGATTGTAAAAGTAATGCCAATGTTATTTGGAATGTCTACTCTAGACTGATGATCACGGATTCCTTACCTCACACTATCGATAGGCATTGATGCAGCACCACAGGTGGTGGCTTGCAGTCAATGTGGACCTGTTTTTGCTTGTTTGCCAAGAGATGACTTTTTTTAAATTTCAATTTTGAGTTACAGACCTTGACAGCAACAAAATAAGCATTACATCGGTACCGACATCGATGCATATGACGCTCAAAAAGCGAAGGTAGGCAGCATTTTCCCCTTGCAAGCTAATTCTTGCGCTCGATGTGCATAAACGCCGCGTATTTCTTCTTGGGCAATGCAATACTTCCCGCTGTTTGACGTGACCAACAGAAGGATAGCATTGATCTCATCTTTGCAGCGGTAATTGTAGTTTTGCAGCGCCGCTCACTTCTGAGCATGACTTTTTTAATATTTAGCAGAGTCGCATGCCAGAAACTGGTCTCCAAAGCCAGGAATAGATGAAAGAAGCAAAAGTTAAAGGCCCCGGCCGAGTCCCGACTCAGGTCGCTGCTGCTTTGCTTCTTGCTCTTTCTTTGACTCTGCCAACTCCTGCCTCTGATGTGACGGAATTTGAATGGGGCGAATACTTTATTCGAGTATGTCGTGGCTTAAGTGGCTGCACCAAGAGAGACAGGGGGGACATATTCTTTACATGTTTCGCTACTGAACATTTTGTCCCACTGACTGGAGAAAGAAACACATGATGGAGTTGCAGACGTCACCCCAGAGCATTGAAGCAGGGAGAAGTACTCAGAAATGAGTGGCGTTAAGGACAGTGGAGTACCTACAGGACAGACACGATCCACGCTCCATAAGGAAAACAATCCAGCAATAATTCTGGAGAAGAAAAACACTTGTTTACCTGCTCCGGAAGTAACAGTAATGCAGAGTGCGTGCAATAACCGTACATTTGTAAGCACGATATCATTCTCGTTCTGCCTTCCCGTTGAGGTAGCTTTTATTGTGCAGGGTTTGTTACATGCGCAGAACTGTATATATATACGAGGTGACAGCATTTATTGTCATATGATGCAAAACATAAAGCTCAAACGGTATGTCTTTATTTCCTGGGGGGGGGGGGGGAAGTTATGGGCCGGCTGGGGCCTGCTGGGGTGAATTTTGTTACATGGGCTAGGTATTTGTTTTGGGGGTGGGGCCACAAATTTGCCGGGGCCCCAGGCACCCCCAAACACACCAGGGGGAG
>JAAUXU010029316.1_pt1 | contig 44547 bp, 30 predicted proteins | sample 7278151 | NCBI WGS metagenome assembly JAAUXU01 (sample SAMN14350113, study PRJNA611818) | marine sediment metagenome | isolation source: surface marine sediment (1.8m) | place: French Polynesia: Moorea | collected 2018-08
CTACAAGATGCGTCGTTTATATATAGTTATACTGTATACGTACATCATCAAGATCAATGTTTTTGTACCTCTTATGGCCCAAAAAAGTCTGATGAGACCCCGCACTGTAGACGCTTCAACAAGGATAGTCTTCGTCATTCCTAGACCTTAACTGATTTTCTTTTTCAAATTCATTTTTTCAAATTTTTCAGCTGAAAAGCTGCAGATTGTGTTCAGGGCCACCAAGCACTCTTGGATATTCGCCTTCTGTCAGAACTTAGCAGTGATGGCGGTGACGGGGATCAAACATTGCTTGTAGTCACTTTTTAATGCTTGAGCTCTGAAATTATGTTCTTCCCTAAGTCAAGGAAGCAGCAAATCGTAAACTTTTTCTGAATTGAGATCTTTGTATTGTTTTGAAGGGATGCCTCTTGACTTCGAGAGGCAAAGCAAGTAGTCAGAGATGACTTTTTTGCATACCCTTGATCGCAATTGTTTTTATCTACCTCCCTATTATTTAAGGCCTGATCAATATGCTTCAGGTTAATGAAGCTGAGGAGGCCTGTGATATTAGGGGGGATTTGAGCCAAAGCAAGCTTTTTGCTCATTTCTTAGTGCATTGCACTTGAGCACTAAGTGCACCATATCCTCCCTATGTATACTGCAGAATCTGCATGTGCTACTTTCGGAGTTGCCAGTCACAAATTTATGGTACTTCAGGCCATTATGACCTGTGATGGCCCTCATTATTGAGCCCAGTTTGGCTCTATCAAGTTCACTAAGCTTGATTTTTGGTTTATTTACTATCGGTATCCACTGTCTCGTCTGCTGGCACTTGCTGGATTTTGGAGGTGGGGACAAGGTCAGGTCTGCGTCGCAGGTGCACGTTAAGTGCCACCTCTACCATATGAAGATCCAGAGGTTTTACCCCCCAAGATCGCCTCGAGGCCAGCCGAGGGTGTAGTGCGGGCAATTGAAGTCAGGCCGCTCAGGCCGAGCCTCTGCAGTCTCTCCAATTTGGCTTTGTTTGCTGCCTTTGTTGAATTGAGAACTTTTTAAAAAAATGTTTTCCCCAGTAATTGTCGTTAAATTGAGAATCATCACAAAATCGGATATTGTTAAATCGAGGATCTCCAGTTGCTAGGTGAATACGTAGGTCTCTCACAATGCTAATGTACATGTTCAGTAAAAATATAAAAGTTGAAAGAACACCAAAACCATCGCAACTGTTAAGAAAGGAGGAGGGGAGACTCATTCTTGACTGTAGGTTTTACGTTGTTTGAACAGTCAACATTTGATATAGTCACAACACTTGGTAGCAGCAAACACTTGACTACAGGGCGGTCTGTGATTAATTTCTGAGTTTTTTTAATGGCTAAAGCAGTACAGTGAAGTTAGGCATATTGGGCTTACAATTTATTTGGTCCGGCACAACACTCTGTGCTTCACAAAGAATGGCATGTACAGATCATTTTTGCAATATTCTTGCCTAGAAAGGCAAGTGAAGCCAAAAACTTCAAAAAACTATGTGCAGGGTGACAAACTTGTTCCAGGATGGAAAATGTGGTCACACCATCATGTTGAGGTGCTGTAGCATGATGATGTGGTGTACTCAACGGTCATGGTGGCACCCCTCACTATATCACGCCGGTTGATGACCGCCCTTTCCAGCCTAGAATGAAAGTGCCCACAAAGCCTGACAATCTGGGCATCTGACCAACAAGATTGCCACTTCCTGCGCAGCTTTCTCTCCAGTTGGTCCACTGACTCTAGTTCATCCTTGCTGTGCACAACCCTCCTGAGTGAGTTCTAGGCTATGTAGTCTAGGGGCATCACATCTGGTCCTTGGTGATGAGCTGCCCACCTAAGCTCTCCATCTTAGCTGTTGGATAGTCTTGGGTGTTATGAGCACTGTGTGGAGATGCTGAGTCTTGAAAAAACATTGATCCAGCATGCTCCTCCTCATTGTAGTGCCCCTTGAATCATCTGAAGCAAGGTTTGCAGATCTTGTTGCGTTAAGTCACCTGGTTGACTCCAGTGTTCTCAGGCAGGATGACTAGGAACCTGCTCCCATCACTGACCCAAAAGCCAGCCACCATCAGCGTCCTGGCCCTGGCTTTCATATTCACACCAGCATCACCAGCTTTGGCCTTGATAATCCTGTCAAACCAGAAGTTCTAATACAGTTGCAGGTGAAACCTGGCCTCATCAACAAAAATGCACAGGCCTCTTCCCTGTCTCAGAATGTTCACCAGTCTCCTGCACCTCAACTGACATCTGTCCTTGTCCTGTCCTCAACAATATTTGTCTCCTCTGTCTGGTCCTGCTCTTCATTCCAAGGTCCTCAACAACCACCCTCTTGCCCACAGTCTTACTCACACCACACTCTCTGGCCATATCTGCAATGCTCCTGTGGGGGTATCTTGGCTCGGAGGGACTGGATGGATGGGTGCAACTCTGGCTGGTGTCTTTGGTATTCTGGGTGTAGAGATGGCATGAATGCAGTCTTGGCTGAACATCTTCAAGTTGCGGACATGGCATGTACTCATACCAAAGACATGTGCCACCTCCTCATTGGTGAGTTTCCCCAGTGCCAGGAACCTCCTAATGACCCCGTTCCTCCTGGTCTTGCACTCCATGGGTGAGATCGTCCTTGCCTGCCCCATTATGATGACAGCGACGTGGGGGAGTACAGGAGTTGAGCCCCAAGTTGACAAATCCAAGAGACTGTGAGAGCACATTGATAATCAGCAAGAAAGCCCACATGCAAGGGGAGTTGGGTCAGTCTATTCTTGAACTCTTGCAGAGCTGGGGAGAAGGTGTTTTTAAATGGTGCTGTAATAACTGTTTGCACTAATTGCATGCCCTGTGTACACTGTGCCACATACTTTCCAGTTTTGATTTCTAGACATGCTACGTGTTGTAACATTCACCAGGAAATTATTGACGGACCGCACTGTATATCTGGCGCTTGTGAGAATGGAGGAGGTTTCATGCACTAAAAAAGTTATCTGTCACCACAGCAGGTGCAATGAGTGTATTGAATGTGCTTGACTGTGTCGAAGGTACTCCAAGCATATCGAGGGTTGACTGTGCGTAAGCCTGTAAGTGGTGTGTGTGTGTGTGTGTGCTCGCAATGGTTGGCATTTACTGACGACAAGAGTACAGTACGTTCCTACATTAGCATGGAGGCCCTATTTACGGTTACACGCAATCCTTTAGCACTCCCCAGAGAATGAGTCGTAACTGAGTAGACTCAGGAGATGGGTAAACCCCTCTCCTGTGGAGGAGGAGACGACTGTAACACGAAACTCTGCCAGACAATTGGTGGATGTGGTACACCATGTACGTACAGGGGCGACGCATACCCCTGGTCGCTCTCTATGGGCTGAAGGACTAAGCTGCTGCATGCATACGAAAGTTCGTCCAAGACGTGTGTGGTTGAAAGGGCTCCTTTTTTGCAGAGCTCACTGAGTTGCTTTGCTTGTGATTGTGTGAGGTAACGATGGTTTGTAAATTCTGAAGGGAAAGTTCGTTACAAGGTGATGCTAATCTAGTCTGTACTTTGCTGTCACGAGCATTTGTTCCTGAGAAAGTGGCTCGATGTGTAGAGGACTTTGTCAACTTTCTGCCTGCCAGCTGACAAAATGGCGAGTCGACTGTCTCTCTTCGCACTGCATCGCCCGTCAGACGGGCGCAATTGTACGTGGTTCACTCGGTGAAATAAAGGTAATAATGACAGTCGTGGTGCCTCCACCCTAAAATACGGATCTGCTTCAGGAAAGTTTTGTGCCGGCGCTTTCACACCGGGTCTCCACTGTTATAAAGCGTAGGTGTCGGCACCAAGTCCAAGGAGTGGAGCTACAGTGGGTGGGTAGGGCTGCCTAAATTAAGTGCAAGAGGTCCCTGGGGAAATGTGACAGTTATAATTCCTTCCATGGTGTGTGCACAATTGCATATCACAATTTTTAGCAGTTGAATTGGCACTTTACCTGTACGCGTGCGTGCGTTAGTACACTGGCAAAACTGCATTTTCAAGTATGAACACCTTGCACTTCTTTTGTTGCGAGCAACTTTTGCATCCAAAACTAGCGCATGAATTTGTCAAATGCAAGGCCCTGTGCAGTTTCTGACACTTATGGAATTCTGAATTTTGAGCTGTGAAGTGATGAAGAAGGTTCTCGTCAAGCAAACAACATCTTTTGCGTGGCGTGCCAGGCCTTCGCTGTGATAGTTCCCTCCTTTCTTATTAATTGTGCATGATGTCAAGAGGTTGTGCGGTTCCCAAATGTTGGTGGAGTTCCTGTTGTCAATAAATGTTCTGTAAACTTGGTTGTCTGCCTTACTTTAGTTACATGTGCAAAACTACAAGTACTTGCAACATAGTTTTCGGGTTGAATGAGCAATCCAGTCGAAACTTTGCCCAGTCGTCCTGCTTAAGTTTAACACACACACACACACACACTCCGTTTCAACCCCTTGATCCTCAGTCATATTCTTTACGACGCCGTGAACAAAGAGACAAGACTGAAAAGGATTGATCTTCTTGACAGCAACAATGCGAGTGTGATGAAGAGATGCCAAATATGTATGCATAATACACAGCACTGAACGAGTGTGGCTTCGCCACCGTGCTGAACACACGTACCCCACACATGATTGAACAGCTTTGGACTGAAGTTAGCATTAAGCAACGTTTTTTTTAATCAAATATGCAGACTGAGGCTTCCCTCCTAGAAAAGAGTTCAAGTACGGTTGTTTGATAGCAGACACCGGCAACCGATGGATAAAGGGATCGTTCAATAATGCATGCGTGGCGATGTCCATGATCCATGGAGAAGTGTGCGTGCTGAGAGGAGCTCTCCAGCACTTTGCTGAGACAGCGAATGCTGCTGCTTTTCCCACTGAGGCATGACTATAAAGCGAGCAGTGTGTAATGAAAGATGAGGCCGGGGCTCCGTCTTCTCTCTGATCTTGAAAAATGTTGGCAAGCAAATGTTGAGAACTAGATCGCTGGACGAATTGAAGTCGACGCGCTCGTGTGCGTGATATTGCCAGGCTGCCGCTCTGCCCATTTTTCTCTCTTTGGGGCAGAAGCAAGGAAGGGAATACAACTGACCGGTGCAAGACCGTGCAAAGTGGGGCAGCTCTGCTCAAACTGTTTCCAACCAGTCAACTCTTCATTCCTCTCCTTCTTGTCAACGCTGCACTGATATGTGTGGGTGGGTGAGCCCGCTTTTTTTTTTAAAAAAAATATTTCCCTTCCCCATGATGTCATAATTTGAGGCCACTTTTCCCATGCTGTATAAACATAGTTAATGAATCTCTTATATACGTATGATGAGTCTCGCATTTACGGCCAATTTCTCCACCAAGTAATGTCTCCCCATTATGATAAATCTCGCGTTTATGACCACTTCGTTCATAAAGCTATGATAAATCTCGAGTGTCTGATATATGATGCTATACTGTTATGCGAAATTCTATTGTACACTATTTCGTAATAACTATCATACTGGACTTCAGGTACGCGCAGCATTAAGGTGAGCAATTTTGGGGGGTTGGAGCCTGATTCTAGGTCTCGGCAGCTCATCTGGTGCAGCTTGAGCTCCGGATCAAAATGAATCCAAAATCAGCCCTCTAGAACCAGGTCTTCCTTGGGAACATGGCCCTCCTTTGCCCAGAGGGCCCACAGGCCTTCTGCAGGCATGGAAATAGGCCCAGGGAAAATAACAACAATTTTTTTTGACTAAAACTGCCATACTGAACATATTTTGTTTAATACTTGAAGACTAGAAATGGATGTCAGAAAACATTTACTATTAAATCAACACACCATCACTCCAAGGATACTTGATTCTCCGTACAGAAGTATCTCGCACGCATATTACATCGTATCGTATTTGACAGTACAGAAAGAAAAAAATGTCATTGTAGTATACGCCAATCCCTTCTTTAGGAGAATCGTTGCAGAAGCAAATATTCACTAGATTTGTGCCTCCAGAATCAGTGGAAATGCTGTTATGACCTCTCTGTACTGTACCGAAAGTACGTTGCTTCAAAGATTCTTCACTGAAGTCTCCTCGTGTCCTCATACTTGTCTCCACTAGTGGAAGTAGGCCAATAAATTTATGAATTACGATGAAGCCACTTTCTCTTCCTCCTCCGAGGTTGTCGATCACGGTTTCCTATAGCAGGTATGCTATGATATGCATAGTAAACGTCGATGCACTAAATGGCGTTTTGTTCGTCACAAGACGGATGGTTCGTTTTTTTTCCTCCCATCTCTTGCGAGTTATCGATCGCTCTTCTGTACAGGGTCTTGCAAAAGTTTGGAAACATGTGTGCTTAACATCTACTCTAATAACTGATGAGCACGTCTGAACAATATCTAAAACCAAATATGGGCTCCAGTGAACTGGTAGTCACCAAGCCTGATCAGCAGATGCTGACCAAGCTTGCGGTCATCTTGATCAGCGGTCGCATAGCACTTCAGGTCTGAGGTCATACTGAGGCCAAAATCGAGGTTGAAAGCTGCATTTCCTACATAAGTCACCGATAGCCTTACCTAAAGGTATAACGAAGCCCAATGGGAACAGCTGTGCAGCATCAGTGGTTATCAGTAGCCATCTACGGCAGGAGCAGAGTTAGAGTTGGCGGAGAGCTGGCCAAACCGGCTCAACCCATGGACTGATGGCCTGCTGCCATCACCACAGTGTGAACAGGAGGAGGAGAGAAGGGTGAAAAGGGTTGCCACGCCGTGGCCAGAAAATATCAACTTTACAACAAGAAATTCCACAAATACTTTCAAAAAAATACCGCAGCTTACCAACCCTGGAGAGGAGAGGGGATGAGGGGTATCCGGGTCACCCAGCTTGAAAAGTGAAAACGAATAGGGTCGGGGCGGACGACACGGAGTGCATGTTGAGCGCGAAGCCCGTGGTGAGCTACAGCAATGTCGGCCGGGGCCGATCGGTCCAGAGGTGGGAGATGCAGACAAACACACAGACATAGCACACACTTGCATACTCAAGGCGCTTTATGTTTTTGCCACTCTGTCCACCCAGCATAGCTGGTCGAGTCCTCCAGTTAGAAGAAGGTTACACACAGCGTAAGCGCCGTAGACTTTGACATGCACAACTAACAGATGAACTTTCATCGTGTCACCCGCTGGCAAGAATATTTTCAGCAAAGCTTCCGGGAGCAGGTGTCGAACAAGCTACGAATGGTTTCTTGGGGAATTTCATCCCGCTGTCGCTGACACGTTCGAGGTTGCGAACATTTAGTTGAACGCGATGGACGAATTGTTGATAAACATGATCAGCGGTGAAAGCACCAAATTTGAGTGAATTCCTGGAAAAAAGTACGTTCCTGGCAATGAGCAAATGAGCGTTCTGCCAAACTTATGCAAGTCCCTGTACGCGCTGAACGTCACAGGCATCTCGCGTGTTCGATTTAAGCGGTTTTTCGCTCAGCAAAAGGCCCATGTCATACTGTTACATCACTCGATCGTCGCATTTCTTTCCGGCTGTGGCTTTTTTACATTAGTACCACGTACACATCAGCCCGGCGCAGAGAGAGAGAGAGTGCGCGATTGCTGGAAGAAGCGATGTGAAAAAGATGCTTTTAAAACTTCAAGGTCTCGTTGAGAAATGGTGGCCGCAGTGCCACAGTCAGCTCTGCATTGTGCGTTGACTAAACGTAGAAGCTTATTTGCAGCACGACAGAAATTCGTGCCAAGCTTTTCTGATAACAAGAAATGGAGACATTGATCAAAGACCTGAGGGTCTTTATCACGTACCCTTCCCATCGTCTGGTTGACTACGATCTAGAACTTCTAAGTCGTAACTTTTTTAGAAAGCTCATGTCTTTCTGCTTGTTCTAGACATTTTTCAGACGCTTCCTTCCTCCTCAGGGCAGTTTCGACATTCCTGTAGGCCTCCAGTGCCTAGGGCGGAAAGGATTGCGAAGTCACCGCACTTCGAGACACACCTGTTTACGGGGAGCGGAAGGCGGAATCAGTCTAATTCTTGATCGAATGAACAATCGCAAAAGGCCGACTAGGAGACATTCGTGAGTGAGTACTTGAGGCTCAACCTTCTGAAAGGTTCTTTCTTGAGTGCTGATCACCGCCTCGCGAGGTTGTCAGAGAGGCTTCCAGTCAGCCCAGACAAGCTGGACTAGGCCAGGTTGATGTCGGTCCTCATAATGATGCGGGAAGTCAGGAAGGCCTTCTTCCTGTCTCTGAATGTAAAGAGACGGATCTGGAGGTGATTTGTCCTTGATCTCGGCCATCTTTTCGCCTGAGAGCTTTTTGTTCGCTGGTGCACTTGGAGATGAGTGTCCGACCACCATGGACTGGCTCAACCTCCCCAGGTGACACCAAAACCCATTCACCATGGTGGACACAGAGCAGATCTGTAAGCTGTTCTCCATGGACAACAGAGTTTCACGACAGGTATTACCGATTTACCGAACAATGCTGTTCGTAATTGCCTATAAATAGGAGGATCATATCTGTTCCACAAAACTTGTATCAGCGATAGAAAAAGGCGACTTTCAAGTACAACATTGGTCAATATGACATAGAACAAGAATGGAATGAACCGTCTGCGGGCGAAAGTCAAGTAAAGATTAATCTGTTCTCCCTCTCCGAAGTAGAAGAATGGTAAAAACTTCATTGTCGATCCCTTATAAAACAAAGATGTAGTTCAATAAGTTGCTACATATCCCTCATGGTCCCAACAGAGAGACCTCCAATAATCGGTTCATTTTGCCGAGAATCGATGGTTCTTCTTAACAAGGGCATCAGAAACGCTTCCTCCAAAACATTGACCTTTCCACGTGCATCTACAACTCAGAGAAGAATCAGGGACGCTATCAGGACCAGCCTGTACGTCGTCGGTCCATTGGCTGAGCTCGCATGGCGACGTCGTCGATTGTATTCGATCAAGGTACACGCACTGCACACATGCACGCATCTTTGCACTTTTAGCACAAAAAGGAACGTTTTAAAGGATGCTCTTGAGTAGCACACTCCTCGTGGTGAATCGTGGCGGTCGCCACCAACGTCCCAGAGGTGACGACGTCCCCCTCGGCCGGGGTGAGTGGGCCGAAGGGGAGGGTGGAGACCCCTGGCACCTTGACCCAGCACCCTGGGTTTCCTCCTGTGCACCCATTGTAGAGCAAGAAAGCGGTCTAAGTACGAGTACACGAGTCCTATTATTGAAGTTGCATTGTCCCATACATTGCGCCGGCCGCGGCTTTTATAAGAAGCGTTCTCAAACTACGCACCAGGACCATAGAAAAGAAGCAGGCGGCACCCTGAGACTTTAATTAAAAGTGGAAAAACTTGCGGGTTTTCTGAAATAATGGAGGAAGAGGAGGAGAAGGAAGCGAGACAACTACTCTGCTTTCTTGCGTGCATGTGAAAGTCCTTGTGTGTGTGTGTGGGAAGAATGAGCTCTTTTGAGTTCAAAGGTGTTGTGCGTACGTAAGGAACATATTGCAGGTATCTACACTACTACAGACCTTTATACGAAATTTGAGCTCCCTAAGAAAAACGTACAGTTTTGCTGTTCGGAAGCAATGTTTTGTTCTTCGAACTGGAAACTTTTGCAATATCTCCCGTAGCGCTTTAGAAGAGACAGTCCAGGAGAAAACAGGGGTGGCGAATCATGGCGCGTCTGAGAAGCTAGGGAAGAAAACAAGAGGACTGCATATGGATTAAGAGAGCGAAGAATGAATCTGTGCATTTTACATCGCGCGCCATGCACGAGGGTATCCGTCCCACCCGGTGAATATGTATGAAAGGGACTTCCACGCATCGTCTGGGAGAGAAGACAAGACAGGGGTGACAAAAATTAATGAAAAAGCCTAAAACTTACGTCCGTTGAAGAGGAGTCGCTGCCGCTTGCCCTGTGAGAGAAAAAGAACCCCTCAAGACTGCTGTCCACTGCAACGAGGCCCTCTCAAAAGTTTTCTTCCTCACTCTCATCTGCTGCTTTCTTCTGCTCATTGTTGCTTTTTTTTGGGTCGGGGTCCCGGACAATTGTATGCATGAATGCGTGTACGTGCGTCAAAGCGTGACGGCTTGTGCGTGCGGCCGCCATTGTGCTTAAGGAGATTAGGGGTAAATCCCGTCCGCAGTTTTCTCACAGAAAAAATGAGGAAAAAATTTAACTTTCTCTCTTGATGCTTGCTTAGTCAGCGTGCGATGCAAATGATTATGTTCGAATTCCAACCAAGCGTTGAGGAGTCGCTGCTATACAGCTTGACACCGTAATGCTGTTTTCGGTCGCTCACTTAAGCTTTTGTTTGTTTGTTTTTTTCTTTTTAACAAAGACGACGCATTCATTGCCCCCGAGACTCTCGTAAGGATTCTTCACGTCAGCGCCCTTGTAAAACAAACTTCTCTACCAAGGCACGAATGCAGTTAAGTTGGACAAAGTCATTAGCTGAACTCACAACACCGTCAGTACGGAGGTACGTATGTACCTGCAAATTATCCGAGTCACCCGCGTGGCCTCGCACGCTTCCGCCTGACCCAGCGAGAAGCTCCTGGCCCACGCCGTGATGCCTGCAGGACTCCTTCATCTCGTCACTCTTCCTCGTCAAGTCGCTCCACTTCAGGGAGTACGGACGAGTCGTACGAAGACGACCTAAGTGACCTAAATTCACATACATAGTCCAGGAACATAACTGTAAGGTACGCAGTAAATAATGTTTCTGTGTTGCAGGGTGACGAAGTTCCTACGGTTGCAAGTTCATGACTTTATTGCGCGAGTGACCAAAAATGCCAAATTGGGACCTCGCGGGCCGACGGAAGGGGGGGGGGACAAAGAGGCTACGAGGCCTCAATGTATGGGCGGGTTACCCACCCCGAAACGCTACTTCTTCAAAAATATTGAAAATCAACTTCGACATCGAGAAGTCGTTTGAACCATATAGGGTGGATATCGACATTTGTATTCCTGAAGCATCGTATGGGCTTAGTGTGGAGGCAAACCGTTGGACCAAGAACGTATTTTGCATATTGAATAGTCATGACTGCCGAGCAGCAAGTTGGCGTCTCAGAAATATCTGCAATTGAGGAACAACAAGATACTCTTCTGTGGCATTAGGAACATTGACAAATGACTATGGCACTCGAGATCTTGAGATCAGTAGCCATCCATGCTGTGCATTCTGGCATCAGCTGCCTTGATATGAAGTCACTGACAAACCTGTGGCTCTGAGAATACAAAGGCACAAAAGTAGATGTTTTTCTGCCAATGAAGAACAAGTTGCCATTCATTTGTAAATGTCTGATTGAGCAAGTCAGTTGTTGCCATCACAAGAAAACAGTGCAAAATGCGTCATCTACAGATTTGGTCCAACAGAGTGTATATCCAAGGGCGAGACAGGCGCGCCCGCATTACTTCCTGGAACAACCCTGACATACGCACACCACTGTGAGTGTATGAAAAATGTCCCTAAAAGCTACTCACGTGAAGGAGACGTGAGACTTCTAACCTAAGGTGGGGTAAATTTGCTTCCTGACTGATCACCAACTATCAAGAGACAGATATCGAAACCGATGCATTGCGCAGGGTTGCATCTTACTTGACCAGACACAGTAAAAAGTGTCGTTTGCACGTGTGTATATGTATATATCATCAGTAAGCCAACACGCATGTCGCCGTGTCAATACGCGTATTGACGAGAAGGTCAGTAAATATGCGTATTGGCGAGCTCAGGTCAGGGCTTCTAATAATGCAGCTGCACGAAGGGCTGCTGGGCTGGCTAATGCAAGCGCCTCAGCAACGGCATCAAGTGCGACAGCAAATGTCACAAGTCTTCGACTTGGTCTAATACGTGATTACGTTTATTGTGTGTGTTGCGAGGTATATGCGCACAAGACCATCCACTCTTAGGCTGAGAGCATGTTTTGAAGCCTGGGCTTCCTAAGCTTATAACCCACCATAAGCTTGACCTTTCCTAACATTGATCTGAGCACGAGTGTATATGTCAATTGAGTTATTTGCAGTCAGGTTTTTTGACCTTTGTGACTGCATTTCCCCTGCTAAAGCAGAACTGTGACAAATTGTGTTAATGAGGCCGTTTCATTTATCATGTCAATAAATTTTTGACCGTCATAACTGACCTCTCCATTCCTGACCTCTTCGTTGATGTCACAATTTTCTTCAATACGCGTGTTATCGGTCACATATACACGCATTAGGAGTTCGTATTTCCCGGGGTGTTTGAGAAGCCCGCATACGTACCAGTTTACATTACAAGTTTGGAGGCTGATGTCTTTGTAGTTCATCGCACATTTGGGCTTCGTCGAAAAAAAATTGTTCCTGAAGTATCTTTTCTGGATGCATAGAGTAAGTACGTAAAAAATTAGTGTACGGTAGCACACTTTAACAGCGCGTGGCTTGTCGTATGTCCAGAAACCGTCTGTTTTGGAAGTAGCCTAATGTGCATCCAGGATACTCCACTGTTGAAATGCGGATGTTGTCGGGGAAATAAGAGACAGTTGATTGACGAATATCGACATTGAAATGGTGATGGTTGTCTCTGAGGCACGAAAGACCCTTTATCTTCTCAATTTCAACAGCGATCCACTGGTTTAGTTTTTTAAGGGCCATTGTGTATTGTGTAGTGATGTTTGGGTAAAGGCTGGGTCACACGTGATAAGAAATTTTGATGCCGAAGGACCTCGTCAGTAAAATTGGGAGATGACAGATCGAAAAATCTGTGCTTACCACAGCAACTTTTTTGTTCCCCGTGGTAAGTAAAATTTCAATTCCCGCATCCTCAGACCACCACCCGTGGTTGCAGAAGCACTCCTGGCTCTAGTCTACTTTAGCAAGGCTGTGGCGCCTTTTGGTTCATGCGGCAGGAATGGTTCTCTTTCCATGATTCATATTGTATATACTCTCGATTAAAAATAAATGTGCAAATGAATTTTACGATGTGACCTTCGCTGGAGCTCCAAATTCTGCTTACCGACCGCGCAATGGTTACCACATTAAAGTTATTAAGTTAACTATGATTTTGACAGGATTTTCTCTAGGTGCAAGAGTCTTGACCACATGGAGCATTAAAAAAATAGTCCTTCTCATTGTGACTTTTAAGAATCTTGCCAGAAAATGCTGCGAAACAAATTTTAAGTCACTTCTATCAAACACAAATACCGTATTTCATTTAATGTGAGTCACTCCATTCTTGCTCCTTTAGGATGTGATTTCTGCCCTTTTGCTGCAACATGTTAGAGGCAATGCTCATTGCAGGGACAGACAGAACTCATGCTTTTCTTCTTCTTTTGAATCCTTTATTATTGTATTATCATGTATCACGACTCTGTGATTGATCGTAATTGATCATGACTCAGACGTGAGCCCAAAGGGGTAACTTTATCCGGCTTGGATGACACAATACTTATCTTTCAGTTTTCAGGCACCTACGGGAGTGGTAACATCTATGCAAAAATAGGGGGTCGCTTATGTTAGACTAGTTGCTTATGCATAGGCGTATTAGAGGCGGAGCGTCCAGGATACAGAGATCACTCATTTTGGATGGTTGGACCAACCATCTAACAACATGTTAGAGGTAGTTTTGGCCCCTGTTTGACGGGATTTTGCACTTTTTTGCAATTCCCCCGGTAGGTGAGCCATGTAAAACAAAAGCTTCGACTTTGGGCAGATTAATATGATACCATGAGTTGCTGACATTATCTCAGGTGTCTTCTAACTCGGGTGGTTGTGCGGCATCAACTGTAGAGGACCAAACAGTTGGGGACTTAAAGGTGAGGTCAAAATCACATCTGCTGTGTCTAAAATACTTCAGTTTTTGCTCTGAAATGGGAGGATTTTGCTCTGGGAATATATGTGTTGTCCAATGATCACAATCACTCTTCTAGAGTAAATAAGTTTAGCCAATCAAGATATGGTCCTACTGCAATCAGCCAAATCATATTCACATCACTCAAATGACTCACTTTTTGGGAAACTTTGAGACAGGCTCCAGGTTCTGGCGATGGCTCACTTATTTTGAATCGGAGGAGTCATTGCTCAGCCTGTGTGGGACATTCAAATGCTTTAGGCAAGCAAGAGTGGATTTGAGCTGGGAATAACTTTCTGAAACACTACATCATGTCCTTCTATCATCAAATTGATTAGCCCAGTCACAAACACTACTCCTATCACGAAATTGGGTGGTCGCACCACCCAACAGCTTTCACCACTAAAATTGGAAGGTGTCACCAAATAAGGAAATGTGACTAAAAAATCGTCATGGTCGTCACCTACTCCTGACAACAAGGAGCAGGTGGGAGACGTGGACGTAGGGATCGCCGTTACCTCCATTTTCTCCATATGGAGGAGGCTTTGTGTGACGCTGCTTTCTTCTCTTTGACACTTCACACTCAACTGCAGGGATAAGTGCCCCCATAAAAAAAGCGTGGTGTTGCAAAAATTTGAGGGGGAGTACATTGTGGTCTGTGATTTGTTTCTGAGTGTACTGCTGTATGTCCCGTCGGTGATGTTTATTTCTAGCGGCTTGTTGCTTGGACTAAACATGGTTGTATGGGGATGTTCCGGGGCATATTCTCTGGAGCAATTATTGCAGTTTTTAAGGCCACCGAGATCCAAAACGTGGTCATTCAGTAAAGTTTATTGTCATGAGCCACGCACAATCGAGCAGGTCAGGGAAGCGGGGCAGATGGTGTGATAAGCTGAAGTGATCGAGACATGCTGTGAGCAGTGTTGCATGCGTGTAAAAGACGTGAGCTGTGCATTCCTGAAAAAGGCAGAGACTTGCAGCAGTTTTTGTAACTTTTTCAAAATCAACTGTGAGTGACGTTGATAAAATATGATTGACACTCCCTGATTTGCAAAGTATAGAGTCTTACATAAGGTATCTGCACATGTGAGATAAATCTTCCAATTTTCCTGTACGAAATAAGCTCCAAAATCACACAGTAGGTCCACATAAAGAAGTTCCAATAACAACCCGCTAGAAATAATCATGGATCATGGGACTCCGTGTAGTCATACACAGACCCTCAGGCATCCACACCACAATGTCACTAGGAGAATTAAAGGAATTCTGCATAGGCAGTTTCCCTGTTCCAGAAGATACTGACACTCCATTAGTTGTGAAGCATCAGTTACGCCCAACTGTACCACCAAAACGTTTGTTTCGTTGTTGTCAACTCCCTATCTCCTTCCACCAACCTTGTCCACAGGGGCCCATGCAGCTGGTACTTAAAAGCGTTGGCACGGCTTTTCTGTCCTAACCATTGGAACCTCTCTTAAGATGGGTAAGTGCCACTCCTTTGGGTTGGGCTTGTGTTTTGGAAACACTTCAGAGGATTGGAGCTTTGTTATTGAAGCTCCAGCAAAAGGGCATTCAGAAAGTTTTCCCCTCCAGGTACAAGCACATTGCTGTGATTGCAGGTAATGCAGAAGCAATCAATAATGGTCTTGTGGCAATGTTTGGGGCAGCCATATAGTGAATCCACCATTGTTTCCATATGTCCAAACCCATCCAGCTCAGAGTGGAGGCAACCAGATGTCAGAAAAATGCTCTTGTGGAGAACATTTGTGTCGTGCAACTGGCTGACTCTTTTGGTGCATTCAGTGCTCCTTGTCACAGTAATTGGTATGAGATATATTCTCCATATCCCAGTGTGAACAGTGCTTTGGAGTTTTGAACTGTGAGACTTCCTCCACAGCCTTTTCTCAAAAGCTTCCAGACAACTATCCTTACCTATTTCCCAAAGAGAAAGGAATCCATGTGCTAGGGTTAATGACGCTAACCGACCACGTAGTGAGCCTCAGTGCATGGACACGGAGCCCGAGGATTGCCAATGTCATCAAATGCCGCAGAATTCAGAGAGCCTCCATAACACCAGTACCTTGCTTCTCAGCCGTCACGTGGAGGAATAAGTATATATTCTCCCAGGAAAGCCATAAAGGAAGATTTGGAGCTGTACTCGTACATCAAGAGACATTGGCACATCCTCTCTAAAGATGTCAAGAATAAGAGAGAGGAAACGGACAGCAAAATCCTCAAGTGGACAAAGTACCACAGGTCAACTGTCTGCATCGTTTTGGATGAGATGTGGACAGTTGACAGCTCAGAGCGATTGGTGTCTTGCCAAATCATCCAAGGAGACGCCACTGATCATAGGAGGGAAGCACCCCACCAGTGCCATGATGTTTGGCGAGTGAGAGCTTTGCCGATTTGTGGTCTTGTACGCACAATGTGGCCCAGAACCACTCAACCCTTGATCATGGTTGAGAAGCGCGACATACCTACCAAATGGAGGCCACGGTGCTATAGTGGGCGACCCTGTCTGAGGACTTCTTCATCAGGTCATGCAAGGCCTTCCAGATGAGACTGGAGGCTGCGTTTGAGGCCGGAGGAATTGTTATAAGGATTGAAATGGAGGAAGGCTAATTATATCTTGCTGAACGTCTGGTTTCTCTCACCCATGTAGTTGTAGAGACTCGGGGGGATGAAGCTCCAGTAACGTGATGTAAGTGATTTGGGTCTCTCTACTGCACTTGACTCAGAAGCCAGGAACCATGACATTTGCTAAAATTGTATGCTTAGGGCTAAGGCATATGAGTTTGACTGAAGAGTTTTGAACTTAATTACCTGGGTATCATCACATTATACATTCTACACAAGCTCCCACTTTTGTCTGCTTACTCCTTGTCCACCCTGTACATCGCACGGTGTCTTTTGTGTGCATTCATTTTCCGATGGAACATACGTAGATACATGTAGGATATGTTGTCACGCTGTCAATGGAAAGCTTAGTTCTGTTTGCCATCATCAGTAGAGCCAATGGAGTCTTCTGAAACTCCGGTCTCTAGAGCAGTAATAGCCAAAAAAGCGTAGTCCAGTTCAAAATGATCTATAGCGTACTGCACAGTGCTTGGCGTAAGCAATGTCTGCGCGGAAAAAAATGTCTGCAGAGGCTGCAGTGGCAGCTTCTGGTGTCGAATCTGCGCTTGAAATGGGTCATTCACACCCCACACATAGTGTCCAGTGGCGTGATCAACTTTGTGACTGCCCATTTTGGTGCTGCAGCACCCAAAGTGCGGCGACCCCAAAAGTGTTCCACGCCCGCTGGGATGCTTATTCACATCCAAAGCGCTTCAATTCAGCATATGGGGGAATTTCCCCCGCGGACATTGCTTACGCCAACGACTGTTCACGCACTGCATGGTTCAGTCTCGTGAGGGGAGGCCATTTTTTTAGGCGAACCCAATTTTCTTCCCGCGCCTATCGCACTTGTTATCTGCAGTCGAAATATGCGCTAAAACAATCCACTGAGCACAAGTCAAGGGTAAATAAGACGGACCTTATCAGAAAAGACTCCCCTCGACTAACACAAGCAGGCCCGCAGTCATGTCGCAGATGATAAGACTGAGGCAAGAGCAGCAACTCTAGCATGCCCTTCTCCGCCGAGGGCAAGTGCGGAAAGCCACCCTACTCCGTAGCGTCCGAGCCCCTCATCGATGAGGCCACGTCCGAGGCCGCCTTCATCTGCGCCGTCATCTGCGCCGTTCTCGGCACCATTGGAAACATTTTGGCCGGCGCTGTTTTGCTCGGGAATGGAGGAATCAGGTGGTTCGAAGCAGATTTAGACAAGTTGTGTGCGTGCAGTTGACCTCCGTCTGCTGACATTGACTGACACATAGTCCTGCCTCCTCACTTGATCGGATGGAGCAAGAGTGAAATGTGCACTAGGAGACAAAAATGGCTCCAGGATTAAGGGAACTGGTCCGTTCAAATGTGGCTGGGTCTCAGTAAATCGGCCCGCCAAAGGCTCTAATCCCAATTGGCTGTCCTGGTTTGCGGCTTCCTGAAAGAACTCATCAGGGCAGCAATGAGAGAAATCAGGCATATATGAACAGTCAATGGAGGAATCAGCATCACCAGTCTTCTTCCTGGCTCTTGGTGTCAAGATTATTCGTACTAGTCTCACTAACTGGCCGCATGCAAGCGCTGGGAGCGACTAAATTTAGTTTTGTGTCAGTGCGGTCAACTGAGGCAGGACTGTACGTGCGTATTTCTTGGTTTGGTCTCTGCTGTGCACAGCAAAGGTTCAGTGGTGCCCAAGCCAATGCATAAGAGGACAAATCGAACGCAATTAGCAATCGTAAGGGTTAAACTATATAAGGAAAGGGCTTGTGTCCATCCTAACTACTTCCAAAGTTTTGACCTCAACTGTACCTTCACAGAGGTCATCCGACCACGCCGTTCCTGGCCTCGCTGGCAGCCTCAGATCTCATCCTCAGCGCCTTCAACTTACCCTTGCTGGCAGTCAGGTAAGTGATTTTCACGGCAGTCACAACGTCGATTTTCACTTCACTGTACATAAGTGCTATAAGTTATTCCAACTGACTTTTTCTCTGTTGTGCACACCGAACTTGAATAGCGTACCAACCTGTACGGACTGTGCACATGACAAAGACGCTGCACTAATAAATCGTGACGCCCGTCACAATGGTAAAGTCCGCAGTGAGAGGTGCACAGTTCCGCCATGTCTATCAACAACCTCAACATTAGGGCAGTCTATTATTAGTCATTTTTCATCCACATCTCGAACGCTTGACGACGCAAAAGAAATTGTTTTAGAACTGACTCGCGCGAAAAATTCTGGAGGTCAGCTGACGAGATATCGGAACTTCGTCGACACAGCCATAGATCTCCTGCTTTTTACGAATGAATGTCGGACGAAAGGAAAATTTCTGGGATATCGTACAGTGGGTTCGTATTCGATATTTGCCGATATTTCATGATTGAATAGGTGCGATGTGCTGGAATTTTACTCAGCAGAGGCTTTTCTACATGAGACTGTCGGGGTCAAGATCCCCTGCCCCTACCTGTTCACCACCTTGGCTACCGGTTGTCCCCAGTGATGTGTACTTTACCGTGCTGTGTGTACTGGGAACCGTGGGTGGCGAGGAGCAAGAAAGTTGCTGTAGTTTTAGAACGAATTATTTGACTATAACACATATAAAGCAAGATTCAGGCTTTGCTGCATCACATTTACTAACTTCACATTTAAGTTACAATGATCAACAAGGGCACCGGCAGGCTTGCAAGAAGTGTTCAAGCGCTTCTGTCAATACACATACTAAGTTCACTTCCCTATTTGAAACTGTTCTTCTTTCTTTTCAGATAACGTTTTAGAAAAGCAATCGATCTGCCATCATTGTTTATTGCACTCTTTTGCTCCATTCGTACATGTTCACTCCAGTGCTGCAAAACTTTCTGAGGCTTTTTCTAAAAACACCGTTTTTCCATCCGAAGCAGATCATGAAACAGCGGAAAATTTGCCTCGCTTCTCAATGATTAAAAACATTAATTCAACTTAAAAGCAAGGTTATACTTCGACAAGGAAGTAGGAAGAAAAAATGGTCTGCACCTTTAAGAAAAGCTTTAGTGATAGTTTAATCCTATGCATAAATGGACATGTGTGCGTTTGTCCGCCGTCCATCTCTCTGGCCAAAGCTGCACGTTGAACATGAAGCTGAGGGTGAGCGCTTCATATATTTGCCCTTCTCCTTACCCAGCGAAGTGTGTAGCGCGTAAGTAGTATACAATTCAAAGTGTGTGATGTGTGTCTGTGAGTAGGTGTGAAATTGGTGTAGAGCACTTAAATAGCCACCTGGGGATATTAGTGCAGAGTGTATCGATGTCAACGCAGAGCATGGGGCTATTAGTGAGTAAGGTGCACTGAATACCGGCATGAAGTTCAGAAAAAAAGTCCGGAATGTGTGGATATCAGAGCACAGAGTAGGGACATGAGCATGGAGTATGGGAACGTTGTTGGACTAGGACGGCACAGGGTGCCTGGACAGCACAGGTGGCGCTGGGGATATTATGTCGGAATACCGTGACTACACGTGGTGGAGAATGTGGGGACATTGGCACTTAGTGCCGGATGATTAGTACAGAGCGCATGGACTCATATTTTTTAGAGAGGCGCAGACGGGGAAGACGAAGCAAAATGTATTGTTGTCATTTCAGGAGAGGCTTTTACACGTCACACTCAACAGCAATGAGTCTCCGACTTCAACGGCATTTGCTCTTTGCTTTGCTTTAAGTTGGGGTGAAGTCATCGTCAGAGCTAACCGAACTATAACTCTGGTTCATAATGATACTAACGACGTGAATGCCGTCTGTCGTCTGGTCTAGTTTTGCTTTCCACATAGCAGCTGTCTGCTATTTGCTCGTTTTGTGCTGACATCAGCAATCTGCTGCAATATGAGTTGGGACGAGTTGGACCACTCACACCTACTGGAGGGCCACAAGGATTGGGAGGTATCTCATCTTATCCTCCGAAGCTCCATTGCCCCCGACAATGGTGGAAATCCGTTCTGACAACCTCTCATACTTGCAACTGGAAAATTCAACAGTGCTTGTCTGTGCGTGGATGAGAGCTAATTCATTGATGCGAACCTCTTACCCAAGACAAGATGAAATGACTGTGTGATTGCACAGAGGGAGCCGGTTTAAGCTGTTACGCCAACACTTCCAGTTGTTCCACTGTCCCAACCAGGCACCAGTTGAGGAGAAAATAGCAATCTAAGAGGTTTGGAAAGGCATTGAGATCTGCCATTTTGAAGTGCACAGCACCCTGAAAGGGAGAGCACCATGCGAGTCGCTGCAACAACCTGCATGCTGATGTTGAGTTTGAGTGTCACGCTCATATCTTGGACCACATTGCTGACGCCATTGCGTGTACAAGGTACAGTTTCGCTGCTGTGCCGTTGATTCGGGAATCTTTCTACACTTTTTCCCCATGGCGTTGTGAGAGTTCGGGAATGGTGTTCATGAATCTCTGACTGGGGAACAATTGGTCCTACATTTGTCCTAGTTGGTCCTCCGCACACTGATCAGCGTGCAAAATTGTAGAATCCGCTAGTAAAAAAACTTTATCACACACACCCTTTTTGAAAGACCCCGTGTTATTTACTTGCTGCCACAAGACGGAAGTAACACTCCTCTTTGCTCTCGAGCCAATTGACACAAGTCCCGGAGTGCAGCAAGCTAAGGGTTCTTTAGTCTGTCTTCACGTACTTCTAGTCAAGTCTCGACGTCTCGAATAGACGAATCCGTAGACGTCATTCCCTCCTGGGAGGGATGTCTCCAGGCAGGAGAGAATGAACAATTGCAGCTGGGTGTAAAGGGAGTTGGAGTGCTCGGACCAGGGACTCGAAGGACGTGTAGATGAAAGAAATTTTTGTCCTGATTTTGCATAGCTGGAGATTGAGTAGTCGGAGGCATCGCATTAAAATTTCACTTCATAACGTCCTCCAAAGTAAAAAGTTATTAGAAATTTATCTTATGCAACTTTCTCCTAAAATGCCTGTCTACTAAGGTGTGCTAACTTTCTTGGTGTAAAAATATTAAATGAAACGTTGATGCTACGATTTTGATGCATAGTATCAAAAGATTTCATTGCCTCGGGAGGCCGAACAGAATGACCAACTTCACTCTAGTTTCTTTTACCATCTTTAACGGGTCTTACTTAAAGGTGATAAAAAATTTAAAAGCAATCTGACGCTTAGGAGTCTAGGTATAATAAATGGCTGTGACCTTCACCTCCAGGTCTCACATCATTCAACTTCCATTTGCCAGTTCCCTCGTCCGCCAGTCGACCCTGAAAACGGCCATCAGGGTCAGCTGTGAGTTTCGTGCTAACATCTGGAAATGGATCTTCACCGAAAACAAATGACTTTGGCGTCACCGTCAAGTTTTGGACCCAATGCTGCTTCACCATACTCTATGGTGTGGTCGTACGAGCTGTCGTCATTGAAAACCATGCGCTTCTGCCATTGCTATGTGGCAAAAAAGAAGAAAAAACCTTTTTCGAATGCCAGCTAGCATTAAAATGAATTCAGTTTGTGCCCTTCAACATCTTGAAGGGAAAGGTGAAGCAGTGGAACGAGAAGGATTTCGGGACTGACATCACGTGTTTGACACAGAACTACAATGCCGAAATAGTGCAGGGTCAACACAGAAACAATTTTCATGGGTCCTGGCCAAAGGTCTGGGGTCTCCTTTTTTTCCCCAGACATCAACCCCCTGTAGTGTGGATGCCAGGAAATGGTGGAGAGGGAGACCGACCTGGGGTTGTACTCTTTCATGTTAGTCAACAGCTATGATGTCTGATGGTGGTCAATTTCAGTGAGGCCAGTGTCCCACAGTGAATGTGTGGTGAATATTTCAAGACCTTTCATCTGATATCTTTCACTTACGGTTGATGATTGATGAGATAGAAGTTATGAGCTATCCTGTACCATCTGATCGATCGGGAAGCAAAGCTCGTCTTTTTGCACCACTTTGTCTCCAACGTAACAAATGTCAGAGATGCCAAATTTTGGCACGCAGTAAGTACCACTCCTTGCCTTGACAAACACACACCCCACACCATCCTGATACTCTTGGAGCAGAGAACCAAATCGACAAAATATTAGATCCAAACTTTCCCTCGTGGATTGCTGAGAAAAGAGCTGTCCTAAAACTCATAATAGGAGAGCGTCGTAACAGGAGGTTGGTCCTTTCTTTTTTCAAGTTTAGAATCCCTGAGATGCCAGACAAAGCGCCACTTGGACTCCTGTGAAAGTTGAGATTGTCATGGATAGCCAATTTTACGTCGTATCAACATCCAACCGCATCTGAACCCTCTTGAACTCAACTATTTCACCGCACAATGCGGTGCGCATGGGAAATCACTGCGATGACTCTTGTTACTTTAAAAAAAAAAATGGCGCAAAAATACGGACGTTTCTTTCCCAGCGATCTGTACAGCATAAGTTAGCGCACTTGCCGTACTCGGTCAACGTCACAGAGCACCTTAACATCAGTAGGACGGAGCGCACTTCTCCATCCTACCGGAATTGAGATCTTTCGATGTGACACATTCCTTCTTGGGTTGTCTTCAGGAATCTGACAAATGATATCGCAAATGGGCGATAGAGATTAGAATCTCTATCTCATCGTACTGGAACGGTAGTAACATAGGTTGATCTGGCCGGAGTCTAAAGGATATTCCACAGTATACAGTTTTCCCGTACAGTTGACATCATAATACTTTCAAATGGGGCAACAGCAAAACTTTCTAAAGCAACAGCGCTTAGAGTGTGACGCAATGTGCATTTTAAAGCAATGTTAGAAGTATTTGCGATTGTATTTGCCCAAGGAAAGCAGGGTGTATACACATTTACTTTGCAGAGAACAATAGTGTGACATTTATTTTCCTTAGGCAACCATTGCAACTCCATAGCAGCAAAACACTCTTCCACAAAAATCCTTTGGAAAAAGTTTAGCGCAACAGTAGGTACAGCCCTTTGGGGCACGACACTGAAAAAAAAAAAATGAAATACCTTATTGTCCTCAAAGCGCGAAAGTATAGTATTTTATTGTCGCGTTTTGTCGTTTGGCGACAATAAAGTGGTTTCATATTTTTGGCCTGTCGTAAAGGAGCAGCGACAATAAAGAAAAAAACTGACGTTAAAGACCTGAAATAGTGGCAAAGGGATGTTGACAGAAGAGATGACAAAGACGAGCATCCTCGGAAGCCTCCAGACAAGTTCATGAGATCTCAGGCTTTCCTCTGATTGCTTATTGTAGTATCACGTCCTAAAAAGACTGAGAAGTCCTAACATTTTTATTTTAGTAGAAATTTTAGATTATATTTCGAATTTTCGCTTTTGAGTAGGGGTTCTAACTGTTAGTCCTGTATGTATTTGACCAAAGATGGGACGATGCTCCACTTGAAGGCTATCGCCCTGAAATGCATTGTCAGCATATTGGGAAGCCTTTATCCAGGAGCAAGAGAAACGCTGCGGGCTCTGGCCTGACATGAGGCCAAAGCTCGATCATTCAAGTGTATTAATGTCATACCGGGTGTGGCGAAAAATAATGCACGCTTCGGGCTTGTACAGATCATCCGGGTCTGACTGTATTTGTGCCAGAACTGATTGATCGAAACGTTGATGTCGACCAAAAAGGACTTCGGGCAGCAGGCCAGGGAGCATCTGAGAACGAGAGAGAACACATCTCCCTGGGTGAAAAGGGAGCCAGCTGACATTTTGCATGCTTTGTCTGGTGATGCTGGCCCCAAAGAGTGTCAGTCAGTCAAGGAGTAGCGCCAGATGCATGTCAGAGCTGCTGCTACGTCAAGATCTGTGCTTGCCTAAGAAGATCAAGCCAAATGACGATTTGAAGAGAGTCGAAGTCAAGCTTTCTGTGACCACTGCGTGCACTGCTCACTTGACAATGTCATGTCAATGAGGTCTTAGTAATGGACGGAGAGGGTTCGAGAAGGTTAACTTTCATCGGGCTAAAATGCACCAAAATTATGACTGAAGCGCTAGGATCTGTTTTGAATGGGAGCTTGTGAGCAGACGTGACAGAAGAGGATCTTTCTGGGTTTGAGGAAGAAAGCACCCATGTTTGAGTCTGCAAGAACCTGGTCCTGGCAGCACGTGCTACAGTGAAAAGAAGATCCCAGCTCCTCACCTGGACACTAAACAGGTGTTGGAGGCGATAAAAGCGGCACTGCTTGATCAAGGAGCTGCAGCCCAAGGATGGCGTCAGATATTCTGAGGGAGAAGAAATATAGGGTGGGAAGTGAGATTAGCGTCTTGTCGAGGATGATAGACGAGTCGCCGGACTGCATCAAGTGCACGTGGCATTCACTGTCATTGCCGGTCTCTCGTGCCCTGTCTAAATTGCCGTCGACGTTGGGGAGTTTGCGGACTGAAGTTCCACGTTTCTGCTCTAAAAATACTTTATGACCAGAGGTCCTTCAGAAACTGTTTGAAAAGGCGCATGCAGAAGAGACAGACCCAGATCTTCATTCCAGAAAGTGGCTGCCACTCGTTGCCTCTGGAGATAAGGGATCCATGAGGTGTCTTGTATGCACGAGCGGTTTCCCAAAAATTGTTGACGACAGGTTTCGGTTCGGTATCAAGCTTGGACTACCCAGAAAAAGGTTAAAAAGGACACCTTTGTTCGTGCTCGTACCTAATGTGTGCGCTTCAAGTGTTGTCCAATGAGGTCGTATCTTCGAGTATGTTCAAATGTGGCCAAGAAGTTGGCCTGAAAGTCATCACCATTCTTCTGAAGCTCAATGACTCCTCCATCTAACGTTACTACTGCTCTGAGTCAATCACTTCGGAGTGAACTTCTACTTGAAGCTGGGCGCGTGAATCCTGCGTAGGTGCTAATGGAGGTGGGAGGTCGAGAAACGTAGCAGGGCTCTGACGTCTAGAGCATACGACAAAAACGGAAAGTCTAGAGTCGATTTTGGGTCAAAGAGGCTCTTTGTCAATGTAAAGTCAGAGGCTCTTTGTATCATGTCAAGTCAAAACGCGGATGTTGCTGAGGCAAAAATTACAAAAGTGAAGGAAAGCTAGTTAACTGCTGATGCTGTGGGGAATTGAAAAGCAAATGAACGTTCAATGAGAACTCAAGCAATGTAAAATTGCCGGACATCTACCGGGCTCAGAGATCTGCGTTCAACTGGAGTGATCTCTTATACCGCTGAAGTTCCGTTTGATCAGCTGCCACTGAGCTTAGGGAAAGAAAGGAGAGACATCATTGAGCACGATTACCTTCATCGAATGAGGAACTCACCGGAGGACCGATTCCTTCAGTTCCTATGGAATTTTGCTTTGGCGTCACTGAATTTCAAGATGCATGTGCTGAAAAAGCTTTCTTAAGTCTGACACCCTGCGCCTTTTCCTGCCTCACCTTGCCACTTTCAAATGCTACAGTTGAGCAAATCTTTTCAGCCGCAACTGTGACCAACACCAAGCTTAGAAGCAGGATACACTTGACGCTCTTAAATGCCTTGCTCAAAGTCAAGACACACTTCACAAGTGCTGCAAAGACTTCCAAGTGACCCCTGCAATGTTATCACTAGAGATGGGGCGAAGGCCTATTTTTGCCCATTTTGGGTTTTTGCCTGTTCAGTTGAGTTGAGGACGGAACTGAACTCCACTTGGGTCAGCTCGCTCGGCTTGGACCGGGGGGGGGGCTGGATTCCACCCCTAACTTACCAAAATAATAAAATGGTAAAAACTAAACTGAAACATAAGGTGGCATTAAAAACGTGCTCACAAAACCCTCTGTGAAACCCTCTGGTAATATGCTAACCTCTACAAAATAAGCTTTTTTCACATCGAAAACTAACATAACCCACAGGAGTTTTATGTGGTAGATGGTGCGAACGTTTTGCTTACTCTATGACAGGAGGATAACCATTCCTTTCCCGTTGCAAACTACAACTTTTTTTTTTTTACAAAAATACAACTTGCCGGCATAATACTTATTAATATTTTGGCCTATTTGGTGCGCCCTTTTTGCTCTTTAAATAATAATTAAAGCGTTAAAGGCGCCATTGGGGGATTTTTTGCTTTTCCCCCACTTTAACCCAAATGTGTGGGCAGGAGCTGCAAGGTGATAGAGAAGCAAATGATAGAGCCGAAGGAGATGCATTCTTTGAGATACTCCAGCGGAAAAAGAAAACACTGTTAATACGGCAACAATGACTGCAAGCTCGGCCGATTGTCTAATTTTAGTCTTCCCTTAGATCCTTCTCTGGCCGATTTCCATTCCAATCTGGCAACTCTGGTCTCCACAAACAAAAAACAAAAAACAACAAAATTTCTTCCCTCTCCCAAGTTGACACTGGTCTTAAAAGCCGTCTAAAAAGGAAAAAGAAAGTTTTTGCCTGGTCTGGAAAGCCATCACTGGGACTGGATAGTTGTCACCAGACAAGGAAGAACCCATCAGAAATCATAGGAGAAAAAAATCAAAGTGCCGGAGACTGATGCTGGTATTCCCTCAATGGTTTCCTTAGACCCGGTGAAAGCAAGCAGTCAACCAGAGATGCAGTCAGAAGCACGGAAGGGGTCACTCCTTACCCCAAGTTTGAAACGTGATCCTGTTGTGGGTGAAGATATGAATCCTCTTGATACAGGAGCACACAACCATTCCCCACAGCCAGCCACGATTGTAGTCAAAAGGCTGCATGAGTTGACGAATAAGGCGGCTATTGCACGGGTGTGTGCAAAAAGCAAAATTTGGGGGGGGGGACTATCTTAAATTTTGAGAAAAACCGGTGCTTTGTAGACACTCAGGGCTTACTTCGATGCCAAATCAGTACTGATCAAACAATACCCACAACACCTTTACAATAGCTTCTGTATACGGAAGCTATTGTAAGGCATCGGCACTTTAATGACACTCCCTCCGAAAATTTTGGCCCAGACCCTCCAAAAGTCAAATCTTGTTATCGCAAACCTGCATTGCAACCAATGACCGACCCACCACGGCTGATTGTGGAAAGTGCAATCGAATCATTGGCAGGAGAAGCTGTCACACAACTACTGTCAAATGTTGATCCGGTAGGTAGCAGTTGCAAATGGCCAGCGACAAGACCTTGTCCAGGCATCTCAGATGGTAGAGAAGAAGGCTGGCCTCAGGAGAGCTGAAGTTCGTCCAGGTTCTACTCCAGAAGCTGCAAGTCCAAGTAGTCCCGGCGCCAAGGCTCTGCTCTCCGCTGTGAAGGAGAGGGGAAGAAGCAGCGCTGCTCTACGTCCTGGGGGATCCCTCAGCCTACCTTTCACTTCTCGAAGAAAAAGCCGCCTTTCCCTGTCCCTCAAAGAATGAGCTGGCAAAAACTGTCAGGGACGTCTTTTTCTACCCCTTCCAGCCCAAGTTGGTCACTCCAGGAGTCCTGAAATCCACAGTGCACCGTCCGGACTGCCCGGAGAAGTCAACCAAGCTCTCCAGACCTTCCCTCCTTCCCCCACTGAGAATGAAGGAATCTTCAGCACCTCTTTGTCACTTAGCTGAGAACCTGTCTCCATTACAACTCCCCATGTTCCTTCTCTCTGCGCTCTCACGTCCTCTAGGACTAATAAATCAGAAGACGAATATGGAATTTCGCCCAAGTTTCTTTCCTCTTGTGCTTTAATTCAACCGTCTAATTTGAGGGACAACTGTTAACTATTTTTGTTAGCTATTCCGGCTACTTGAGATGAGAAAAAAAATGAGCTTGAAGGGCATCATTCATGAGTAAATTAGTGCAATATTAGGCTAGGTCGAAAATTGGAATTCCCCATGGGTGCCCAAAATTTGTAAGCACCTACCTTTTGAAGACTTTGTAGTCAAATGAAAGTGAAAAAAAGGAGTTTTAGCAGTGCTCAAATGCATTTAAAGTTGTATCATACTGTAAAATAAGTTGAATTATTTTTTCTTCAGGACTGTCTGTAAAATATTTTTGTGACCAACTGGAGCATGTCAGCATTTTGGTGAGTGATTTTCATCCAGTTCAGCAGCTTCTGACAGCCACCAGAGCTGAAATCTACTTTCACTACAGCAGCTTAGTACATCAATTTCAAATCAAGTTGGACATAGGTAAAGACAATTCTTTTTCCAAAGTATTTGACGACATCTTCACCTTTTGAGCCCAGGTAACAAACCCCAGACGTTGTCAGTGAATCTCCAAAGTTGACCCCTGCTCGACCTAGAGTCTGCAATATGGATGAAAAGTAGGATCATCATTACTGTTCTATGCCATAATGCTGACATGCGGTCCTCAGGCAGTCGCTTAGGTTGCAGGACGAAGAGGTCTACGCTCCTTCTTCGACCCATACAGTGCGCACTTGCTTACTTTAGATTCTACAACCGCGATTGGGTGTTGGGCTACACAACTTGCCGCCTCTTCCCCTTCTTCTTCTACGGCAACATCTTCGTGTCCGTGTTCAGCATGACTTTCGTGGCGGTCAACCGTTTCGCCGGGATCTTCTACCCACATCTCGTACCCGGTATTGCCTGCCTTTACTATTTATACACACCTTTAGTTTTTAACACTTCTTCATGATACTCGATAAGAGATTTTCAGCCTCCGCCGCAGCTGGGTGATGGTTGCCTTCATCTGGATGTTCTCCTTTGGACTTTTGGTGCCGCCCCTGGCCGGCTGGTGGGGTCAGATGGGCTATGAGCCGGCCACATTCTCCTGCACCATCCTCCCACTCCATGGGAAGGACCCTACAGTCTTCTTAGTCATTACGGGCGCCATCACACCTTGCTTAGGTAGGCACGCACTGACAACCAAGCAGCTTTTTCCCATGTACGCTTTGATCTTAGTTACCGTGGCCTGCTACGTGTTGCTTTTGCTGCGCGTGAAGCGCACGGGGCGAGAAGTCCGACGGGCGGTGGCCAGCGACGAGGTGCACCGCTTGGCCGGCAAGAGGAGCGTCAGCAGGATGACGAAGGCGCGGGAGAGGCAGTTGACCACGACTCTGGCGTTAATCTGTGTGGGATTTCTGGTCTGCTTCCTGCCCTCGGGATTGCTGGCGGTCATCGACCCAATGCCACCGTGCTATGAGCATCCCAGGTCAGAGATGTTCACATAGGCGTAGGAGTGCAAGGTCGTGTACGATAAGCTCCATTGTCTCGACAGATGGCACATTGCCACGGCAGTGGTATTTTGGTGCTCTGCCTTCATCAACCCGGTAGTGTACGTAGTTTGCAACAGAACCTACCGGGCTGCCCTAGGCGACTTACTCAGAAAGATTTTGAGGCTGCCGGAAACGACCCAACCATCTTCTATTTGGTATGAGGATGACCACGAGATCTCGAGTCCGCTGGAAACAGCCTTGACGGCGAAGTCCAGCAAGAAGTCCAATATTAGCAGCAGTAGCAGAAGACAAGAGCGACGACGACGACTGAGGGAACATGAAATGGAGATGAGGTTGCACGACGACGACGTCCAGGAGAATGGTCTTACAACAGAAGTACCTATTGACCTCTAACTATACATGCAAAGTATGAAAGTAAACCAAAGAATCTCCAAGACTGAATGACCCTGTTCATTGTACTCAAAACGTATGTGACGTAACGCGGAAAACGAACTCGGTGGTCTCATCAGAGTGAGTTTGGCGTTTGGTGAGCGTATATTTTACTGACGTTAGATCCTGGACGGGTAGAGCATGAGCCTAACCCTCCTGCCCATAGCCTGAGGAGGCAAGTTCTTGGCGAACTTGGCTCTGACGGATCCTGCGTTGCCGTGTGTCCTCGTCACCTTGCCCCAGATCACCCGAAGGTTCGACTTCTGGCTCCTGCCAGGAACTGAGGTCTTGTTCTTAGCCTGGAATGAAAGGTAGGAGACGTCAATTCGTTACAGTGTTGGGTACTTTCCACTCCATAAGCATCTTTCGTCATATATACGTTGACAACCGAAAAATGTTACATAACTTGATTCCCTCAACCCTATGCTAACGAGCGATTTATGCAAAAGCTACTAAAAATGTTAAAAGCAACTTCACAATGCTGCGAATAATGGCAGCAGTTCATTATTGAATATTAATTGCTGAAAGTTGCTTCCAACGTGATGAAATTGTTCTTGCTGCTCCACAACTGCTCTTGCAGGGAGGGCGCTGAGGAACAGCAATTAAAATATTGAACACTTTTTCCTGTCAAAATATTATATTTAAAGTCTACAATATTCAGTTATTCAAAAAGTTCGTTGGTGAGGGTTCAAGTTGTGATTCAGGACAAGCGGAATGCAAGCCTTGAAATGAGCTACCTACGTCTCAGTGCTCACTAGAGAATGAATAAGGGTATTTACTTTTTCAGACGCCAGTCGATACGCATTACGTCTGTATCGCGTTTATATCGACGAGACTTTGGGATTGGCCGGAATCGCAACTGTTGACACGATCTGACGATAAACGACACATCAACTATACTAGAACTCTGGAATATGACCTGTTGTGTATTTCGCTGGGTCCGGGACCACGTGAAAGTTGGTCTACGCGCAAAGTGAATAAGAATTGTCAGTTTTCGGAGGATTTCTACAAATGATTTGGTCATACAAAGGTTGTCTTCTTATATATTTATAGGACGATAAATAGTGAGGAGAGGGAAGAGGGAGGGCGGGACACAGAATAGCATCATCAATCTCCATCGCTAGTTCATTATGGCAGAGTTTTGATTACTGGAATCCACCACCCTTTAAGCAGCGGCGGCAGCTGCAGCAGCGGCATTGTCATCTCCCTCCACCGGCTCATCCTCGTCGTAGTAATAGTAGTAGTAATAGTAGTCTTCGCCCGCCTTGACCTTGGCCGGCTGCCCGAGACCGGCGGCCGGGTTGGAGGTGATTACTGGTGCTGCCGCCACTTCTTTGGGGATGGCGGAGAGCGGAACCGCAGGAACCTCCACTCTAGGAGGCACAGGAGAAGGTGAAGGTGATGCCGCCAGTGGCGGCGGAGGCGTGGACTTTACGGCTTGGGAAAGGGTCACTCGGGGACGAGGTGAAGTTGGCGCCGGCTGCGGCGGTGGGGGGGGTGGGGGTGGGGGCGGAGGTGGCGGGGCTGCTTTCTTGGGCAGCTCATGTCGCGGCCGGCTCGGGCGGCTGCGGAAGGAGTTGCTGATGGTCCTGGTGATCGGTCTGGAAGGTCTCAGGGGAACAATCTCCTCCTCCTCCTCTTCCCTCTCTACTTCAACGGGCTCTTGGATCCGGACAACCTTCTGCTCCACGGGCTTGCGGGACACGGAAGGCCTGTTGACACGCACACGTGGCGCCTCCTCCACCTTGACTCCCACAGCCTCGGGATCGACGCCGGCCCTCACCAACTCCTGCTTGTCAAACTCCAGATCGCCGTAGTAGTTTGCGCACTCGGGCACTTCCTCGGGGTCTGCGCACTTGCCGTCGAACTCGTCCAAGCCTATCTTGAATACGGTGCCGAGCGGGCAGCCGTACTCACGGGGTGTGCCCGAGATACACACAAAATACTGCCTACAGTCCTCAGGGTGCGGGTGCTTGCTAAAGATGCCCACGGGCACGTTATTGGGACAGACGAAGATTTCGCCGCCACCCTCGATGCTCTCCTCCTCTGTACGCTCCTTACAACGTGGCACTTGATCCGCCCACTTGCACACGCGTGATTCGACGTCGTAGGCGAGGCCGGGGGCGCAAGAGAAGCGGTTGGCGAGGCCGTCGCGGCAGTTGTAGAAGGCGGTGCAGTCATCCGGGTCCGGAAAGGTGCCGTACAGGCGCGGACAGTTGGGCGCGGAGATGGGAGGCTCGATCTCTGTGCGGTTTCCGCACTCCACGTTATAGAGGTAGTCACAGTTCTTAGTAGTGTAAGTGGGGTCGAGGTCGTCAAAGGCGAGGCCATTGCCGCAGGTCTCGAGAGTGGCCCGACCCTCCTGGCACTCCCAGAACTTGTCGCAGCTCAAGTCATGAGGATAGTAGCCCTCGAACTCGTCGGGGCACTCGAACGAGTCCTGAGCTGCGACACAGCCGGCAAGCAGTAGCAGAACAAACGTGGCAGCCATAATAACAAGAGTGTCTTTATCTATCTGTGTGTATGTATATAGAAGAGCAATCACAGCGAAAATGTCTTAGAGATAGATCCAACAGGATCTTCCCCGGGCAAGTTCTACCTCTTTCTACCCTACTTTGCACTTCTTTCACTCAGCGTCCGCCGGCACCTATGTGCTCGTGGGTGTCACGAACAACTAATACCAATAGCAGAGTAGCTGGAAACTGGACTCCAGAGCGCGCGCTTGCCTTCCATGCCATGCATATGTGGCAGAGGAGATCGGAAATGCGCGCGCTCACTTTGCTTTGCGTCAAAAAGAAAAAAAGAAAAAAAAAAAAAAAGGCTTCCAAAGGTGGTGGCGGAGGCAGTAAATACGCTCGGGCGAGCGAGATTTCGGTGAAAAGAGGAAGGTGGAGTGCGTACATGTATGAACGGAGGTGGCAGTAGTAGCTGCAGGGAGAATTCTGGTGCTCCCACTGGTACTTGTGCTGCCCAGCGTCACCGTCACCCGTCCGCCGCCTGACCTTGCATGTCGCAATCCCGAAAAACCCACCCGCCCGATTGAATGATACTGGAGACAGGTTTTCTGGGCAGGCAAAGTTTCAGGATACGCAACTAGGAGAGGACAATATTTGTCGACTATGATGAATGCAGAATTTCTTGGTGAGTGCACGCTTTTTTTCGGACAAAATTGGTACGTTGAGACAACATCACATATCACGTACACTTTGTAACAGGATATCCTGACGTGATTGAGCGATAGTTCTTCTCTGGTGTTAATCGACGCACACCAGGAAGTCGTGTGAACTCAAGAAGAGTCGTACCTTGCCCCGGGGGGAGACGTGTATGTCACAAGGTAGCGACGACACCCTGAGCAACACATTGAACTGGCACAACTTGCACGCAGCTCTGCAAAGTTACTATTCGCGGACTACGTCTGCGAATCTTCTTCTTTTTTTTTTTAAAAAAAAAGCCAACAACAGCCTTCGGTAATTGAGACGAAATGCCTCTCGCTCAATTAACCGCCGCCAAAGGAACATAATTTCCAAGTCTCTTCTTCTCAGTAACATCTCCTACCGAGTCGTTTTTCCCCCACCACGCATGAGATTCTCTCCTTTCTCTTAAGACATTTTTTCCCATGAAGACGGCGCAAAGTAGACCAAACCGCAAGGAAAAATTTCCCTTTTTAAGCTAACCCAGCAGAAGACGATGTAAGCGTATGAATGAGATTGAATATAAGACTTCTGCATCAGTGTGAATCAAGAATGGTTGAGGCGCGCTCACCCGAGAAAGAATTCTCCTTGCAACCAATAGTCCGACCTTAAAGACACAGGAAGAAATGAAACTAAGAGCAGGCACGACACTTCTCTGTCAGATGCCTGACCCGGGAGAGCCTTGGCGCAGCAGAATTAGGCCCCTAGAAGCCCCAACGTGGACAGAAGTGCTATTCTTGATATACCAACGTGGAACACTTTCTACTCGTGCCATGAAAGGGTGCATCATTAAAGGGTGTAACAGCAAAAGTGTCACTGAGTCTCAACCTCTTGAGCTTGGCAGGGGAGTCAAAGCAATCGAAAGAAAGAGATGACTTGAACAAGCACATGGATGCTTTGACTCTTGGTCTCAACTCTAGAGACTCATCACCAGGGTGTGGCGAGAGATTGCGACTCGGTGACATTTTTGCTGCTACACTCTTGACTCCTTGCAGTTGCACTACCGTGGCCAGTGCTACATATGCACGTTAGGAAGAAAACACAAGTGTGCGTTATAATAGCAGCACCGTCAAAAGGCTACTCGCAGGGGAGTCTATGGGCAATTTCTTCTTAGGCCAAGCCATTAGCAGCAAAAAAAAGTGTGTACCGAGGAGAAAACTTTATCCTGGCAAGTCGTGGGAAGTCTTAGTTGCAGAGAAGTGCACAACTTAGCATGAGCTGCTAAAAATTGCACGTGGAGTGTGACATTAGTGCCAAGTTACTATTTGACCCTTCCATCTGTTTAGTAACAGTTGTTGGAGATCCCATGCAAGAGAAGCCACACGCAGAAGAAGAAAAAGTAGCACAAAAGCCTTTCGTTTCGAGTCATTAAACCGATGATATATCAGTGGAGAGAAAATTAAGGACAGGGAAAGAAAAGCCCCACCAAGTACAGACGTCGGCTGTTAATTTAAAAGAGAAAATCTCACTCTGGAAGAAAGCAGGGGAGCAAATAGTTATTTTTTAACAGAGGGCGAAATAAAAAAAAAAATCAGACAAACTGGAAGTCCTTGGTCTTCTTCCTCTTCCTCCCACTTGGCAACCAAAGAAGGAATAAAACAATGGCGTGCAATAAATTCTGAACGACAGAAAGGACAGAAACCTCCAATTGGGTGGGTGGGAGGCAGCGGGATCGCCCTTTTCTATTCTTACAATGACACGCCACGAATCCCAAACAGTAATTCAAGGGTGAATTTGTTGCCGCAACTGTTGCTTCCTCCTCCAACCAACTGTTCACGGTCACGAACGTGGAGGGTGGGGTCTATAAGCTGGAGCAGCACGACTTATTTTCTTTGAAGGCGCCAAGACCCATGACTGGTCACTATCCAGCGTTGTCATGAACCGTCTAGCAAGACTTGTACGCGATGCCGAAGACGATCTTGGAGTTGTGCGGAGGTGTGGGTGGGGTTTAAAAGCATACAGCCTCCCTTCATACACCTGTCATGGCCAAAAGCGTGGTGATTTATTGATTTATCCCATGAGCAAGCAAGATGTGTCCAAAAAACCAGGAAACTGGACCAAACAGGTCAGACAGGAAGGTCTCATACGAGAGACTCACGCCAAGCTTTATTCCGTGGCCGGGGGCAATGGACGACGGAGATGGATCTGAAAATGTCCCTACTTTTTATGCACCAACTGCTCCAAGATCCCCCCCGAGGATCCTCTGAAACGATCTCGCCAACCACCTCAGGCTTGTGCTAGCCTTGACCATTGTGCGGGCAACAGCGCCTATAATGCGTTCTGCTCGACTGAACGAGGTAGACGGCGGCAAAATACTTCATCCATGTGAACAACAACAGACGCTACACGCTAATTACCGGCGGTCAAAAGCTTACAAGCTCCTAAATAACCTCCTCGCTGGCCATTAAACCATCTCTGGATCTCGTATGGTAACCCCCCCCCCTTCCCTCGGGCGGGACTGCTTCGTCTACCACGCTTCCGCCTGACTAAGGGCACGGTAGCCCTCAACATTTCTGGAAATTTCTTGCTGTTACGCAGTGCCAAGAGGCGCTGGGCTACTCTGGACAAAAAAGAAGTACTTCAACACGTGTGTCTATGCGAAGGCTTCCAAGTCGTACTACTGATCATTCCAGGAGAATCGCTCGTTACCAAAGCGAGCGACTAAACCATCTGCAAAAAACAACTATTTTCCTTCTTCTTTGTGTCCACTAAGACTTCCTGCTGGCAAAGTTGTGGGATCGTTATCATTTCCTCGGAGCGACAGAGCGCTAATTGACCGAGACAATTTTAATGTCTAGGAAGCAGCAACAGACAAAATTTGCCCACAACTCACTACTAATAATCAGCTACACTCATGCCCTGGTTGACAGCAGCTTGGTTCAACTGTCGGCCTCGAAGGTGCAAAAAGGACGCAGTCTGGCAGTTCCTGCACGTACACCGACCTGCCAATCCCCCAGCGGATCCCCCAGCGGATCCCCCCAGCCCAGACATGCACATGATGTCACGTGAATGGCAATTCCACTTCAGAGGGAGCAACAACTCAGGCTGACAAATTTCCCCGGACAACAACTTGACTGGAAATAGGTGTCGCGCTCCAAGTCGATTTCTGCGCTAACAGCAGCACCAACAGGGCCAGCTCCAAGAGGGGCTCCTTTGACCTTGTGTTGTTCGGATTTTCTCTCCTTGGCCTCCCCCCTCCAGCCCTCTCGTCAAACATGGAGCCGTGGGCTAGATTTTCAAGGACCAATTCTTTCTCTTCCGCTATGCACACACACACATTCTTCAACAGTACTACAACATCTATTTTCATTCAGAGCTGCTACTGTTAACGGCCCCAGGGCCAAGGGGAAGCCGGCGAGGGTCTCCTGTGGCAAGTATTTTCGTGAGAGATCGATCTCTTTGATGTGTGACAGACAAGGCGAGCGAGAATGTCAACCGGTTCGTTCGCAGCAACCAGTGTCGTACCAAACGTGGTCTTGAAGTGGGACAAAAAATAACTGCATACGACCAGACCCACTACGCCTTAAAAGTATTACACGTGTAAATCGGAACACTTGATGGAGAAATACAAGAGGTTTCGTGAATGAATAGATGTCAGGTTGGGAATCCACCACAAGCGACTCGATTTGTACTCGTCTACATCTGATAGTAGTCCAATATTCCAATGCCATCTTTTCTTCTTACACAAGTTTGCTTCGTGGAATTTCAATTTCTTCGGTTGTGCCAAGTCCTTCGGGGTCAGCGGCAGCTGGCATCTCATAAATGTTGTCTCAATATATATCATCATATCATAAAATCTATTATCATATTCACGAAATAAATCTATCTCTAAATCTACGGACGTTCAACAAATAAATCCATTTCAAAATCTATCACATCAAATGAAATATACCTCAAAACAAAACAGCCACATGATTCAACCTCATGGATAGAAATTTCACAAAGAAATGTGTTTATGTGTGCAATTTGAGAGCCTTCTTTGGCTCCACTCTTTGGCTACATGTCACCCTAATAGCCAAAATGTTTTCAAAGTCAGACTGGATGATTGAAGCAGAAAAACCGCTTTAGCAATGGCTTCACCGCGTTGCTCTTTGAACGTAAGCTCTCCTCTCTTACCTTGTAGACGTAGGCAGCCCTCTTGCCGACGTACCACTCGGCGTCCTCCTTCTTCTGGCATCCCTCCACCTTCAGAAGAGCAGTGTTCTCGCGCTGGTTGCGCTGACCACGTTTGAAGCCGGTGAACACGGCCTTGGCGTACAGACGACCGGACTTAGGAGCCATCCTGAAAGTACAGATGTTTAAGGAACTGCTCTCCGGTTCCCTTGACCCGCCGTTCTCCAAGGCACCCGAACAAACTGGCCCGCCATGAGCTCGTGCCTGTGGAGCTCCAGGATTCCTCACAAGTAAGCTTATTTGAACACAGTTGGAAGGACCGCAAAGCCAAGGGGTGCCCAAAGCTACCCAAATTCCACCCTGACTGCCTTGTAGGCGTTCAACAAGGCCAAGGTGGTGACCTCGGACTTCTCCGCCCAGAAGAAAAACTCCAAGTTGCGCTAGATACTTGCGATAATCGTCGATTTTCTCACCTCAGCAAATTTCTTCGCCTCCGCTGGACCGACAGTTGACGGAAAAGGAAGAGCAGGAGTGCGTCAGCTGACAGTAAACAAAAGCACCCGAGGTTTCGCGAGATATGTGAAAACTTCCGTCACCACGCTGCAAGGTCAATACATCACAGCATAGATGACTACAGTAGTCATCTATGATCACAGGTACCTCGACCAGCTCAGGCTTTTTCAATCGTCGACAGCGACTCCGGACAACTAAGATCTCTACCTGCCCGACATTTGTTTGTGCTCCGTCAGCCTCAGCGTCGAGAAGGAAGAGTAGAATCTAGATTTAGTGAGCCAATATTAGAATTTTTCTTTCCTTTTCTCTCTTTCTGTACTGCTAGCAAGCTTTCGTTGTTAGATTAGGACATATCAATGTATACGGGGGAGGGAGGGGATACTGTCTTGCAACCAGACTTCCTACGGGCCTATGGGCCTAAATTGGGCAACATTGGCCTTACCGTACGGACGTGCTTGGGTTGATTAGGGCGTGCGCGTCAGACGATAAACTTGCCGACACCACTGACTTCGACAACGTTGCTACTATTGCTTATCTACATACGTGTCACTCAATTGTGTCGGAATTAGGGTCCTGTTGCCATGTCTGAGAAAGAGGAATTCGATTGGTCTGGCACTCACGGAGATGAGTACGCCGACTGGAATCCGACCGACCCCGCCGGCGTCGACCGCTTGTACGAGTCCTTCTACGGGAAAACGGCCACCGAGATCGTAGCGAAAGTGATGGCATGTCTCACCGGCGATGGGCTTGATGTTTCCAAGGCCAGGTAACAGCTTTGCGCACAAATATTGAATATACCTGACCTTTGAAGCTTTAATGTCTTTGTGCCAATGCTAAACAACCTCCCCTAATTTTGCAATAAATATATTCTAAGGGCTTTCGACATTGGCTGTAACACCGGTGGGATGCTCTCGGTGCTAGAAGCCGCAGGCTTTGCCCCGTCCAACCTGGGAGGAGTGGACCTGAGCCCGGCTGCCATCGAGAAAAATCGCAAGGCTCATCCCAAGTACGACGTCAACGTGGTCAAGTCGTTCGAGTACGAGCCGCCAAAGAACGTGGACATGGCAAGGCTGCATGATTAATGTTATAGACTTGTTGAAAAAAGTTATCAACTCATCCTCAGGTCTACCACACTGGAGTACTATGTCAGATTCCTCAAGAGGATTACGCCAGCTTTTTTGGCAAGGTGAAGGAGATCGACCCCAAGTTCTACATGTTCATCGAGGGAATCAACCCCCGCGGCTACGAAAAGATACCGAACAGCGCGGCTCATGGACATCACCATGACGGGCACAGTGAGAAGCATGAAGAACACCACAAAAAAGAAAAGAAGGAAGGCCAAGGTGAGCATCACGAGGGCGAAGAATACCCTCATGAAGGCGACGTCAAGGCCGGGATGTCCTCCTCCATGCCCATGGACGAGGGTTTCCACTACACCAACGATCACGCCGTGACTGTAAAGGCCATGTTTCCCGACGCCAAGGTGATCTTCAGCGAGAAACTTGAATACACCGAGGAATCCCGATCGTGGTTCTTACCACTGCACATGGATTACACCCTTTGTAACGTTTATCAGCTGCGCAAATGAAGGACTCATTTTCAAGCAATACTTTCAGCCACACTGAGGCCACTGTGTCTCTAATATTAGAGCTCACTCGTCAACAATTCATTCACATACGGTACTTACACTGATGATACATTGCACCACCGTAAAGTAGACTTTATAATCCGAATTTTTGGTTTGAAACCTCGGGGTTGTTTGACCTGCACGAGGCGTTATGTTCGTGGACGAGGGGACGCAGGCAGCTTCATAGCCTGATCTTGCACGGGGCTCTTCGTGGGTCTTGGGCCCATTCAATCCTCCCTTTTTGTTTGCTGGTGATACTTAACTTATTCCTCCCCCTCCTGCTTCTGGTTCCATCTGTTGTACACTTTTGCCATGAAGTCGAAACTGATAAAAAGTTCCACATTTGCAAACGTTATGTCCATTCAGTTGTCATTTCAACTCCCCAGTGTCACTGTTCAAGTAACTGGGTGCTTTCTTCCAAAAAGAGGGGGTCTGGATCTGTCCACTTAGAAGAGTGAAGGAACAACACAAAAACATGGCCAGGCCCATGAGGGGAAGGAAAGAAGATGGAAAGGATGAGTATGGTGCTTGTATGGATTGATGTATGACGCATGGAAATAGATTAATGCATGACATTTTTACACGGACATATAAATCTAAGGACAAGTCAAAAACTGAGGGGTTTTAACATCAAACCGAAGATTTTAAAGCCCACCTACGGTGATGCAATTTGTAGCGGGACGCGAAATGTCTGCAATTTGTCGCACTGCTGTCATTCCTGGACCAGCAAGTCAGCTCAAAAAGAGGCCCAATGATATCCAATTTTTCACATTTTTCATTGAAGGCGTTTCTCTGCCCGCAATATTCGACAAGCATGCTGGTCCGGCTTTGCGAATCATAAAGTCTTATCGCTTTTGCGGAATATCAAATGCTTAGGGAGACTAAATAGAAAAATTATTGCCCTTCAAATGCAGAATATTGCGCCACGGACATTTCGCGTCAGTACACATGAGCATACGAGGTACAATAATATAACTATAAAGACACATGCAATACATATAAATAAATACACGGAATAAAAGGAGTGAAGCTTCATTGGTATCGACGAAATAAATATCGCCTCTATAGCAGCTGTTGCGCAACGGTTTGCTTACGTTCATGCAGCTTAAACTAGTTTTGTTCGTATCGAAACGTTGCCTACAACGTGACTTGAACGTAGGCCAATCCGAAGGAGAAAAGCTCTCTCAATGAGATTTTTGGCACAGCAGCCATCAGATTCTCAACTATGACAACATTTTTAGCGCACTTTCTTGGAAGTTTCCACATGTCGCCCAGACACAAAGCATACTTGACACTTGGAGAAGCCAAAAAATAATGATTGATCTTTACCTGACTCAACTTTTGGCCCATAGTTACATTGGCAACATTTTCAAACTCATTGAAGCAAGTGTCGTTACACCTGGTGATCGTGATATCGATGTGTCCATGACTCACCTGGTCGTTTCTGCTCCCTGATAGTGCTTCAGTCAAAATCTTCTGGCATGCCATCATTCAGTATCAGATTTCACGGCGTTTCTCACAGGGCAGAACATAAAATGGTCACGTCACCGTACTCTCTTAGAGTCCTCGCCACCGACTTACAGCGCCATGTTCAGCTAGAGCAGAGCTGCCACTCTGCTTATTCCTTCTCACTGGAAGAGTTACAACCATCTTGGCCAAACCACCGAAGTCTGTGGGCCAAACATGCTAGTTCATCCTGATACTTAGCTTGTACTAGTCAGAACAGAGACCTCTGAGTCAAAAGGAAGGTACATTTTCTTGGACAGCTCAACTTTTTCTGCGGTAATGGCCTCTGCAGGAAAAAAAAATGCACTGCAAACTAAATTTTGGACAGTGTTAGTTAGCCAAAATTCAGGAAAACAGTTTGACACATGCAACTCGAATCTCTTCAACCAGCAATGAAGTGCGTAATCCTGACTTTCTTGACCCCATTTTTTGGATGGCGATAGCACCAGGCCCAATAACACAACCGACATAGAAGTTCGAAGAGAAGCGTGCTAATGAAGCAAAATGAAGTGAAATTGTGACTATTGAGATGGCACCATAAACAATGATGATCTGCTGAATGTTACTACTGCACTGGAAATTTTGTGCCTCCATCTGTCAATGGTTCAGCATTAAAATCCCCCTCTATCTCTTGCCTTCCAATTTCAAAACTAACATACTACTAAAGTTGATCAACTGAATTGTGAGCATCATTGCAGAACTGATGTAAAAATTCTGCTGCTGCATCTTCTATGCTTGTACTTGAAAGAAAAGTGTACTCACAGCAGATCGAGATCAGTTCTTTGAGGATGGTTGAATTGTAAATGACTGACCTCAGTAGCTGTTTGGTCATTGAAATTGAGAGAAGGAAGGGAGTATTTTGATTCTACGAGATTAGTGGAGTGAGTGACGAAAGCATCCAGCAAATTATCATTACTTACGGCCCAATCCGTATATGATTGGGGCTTACACCAGATGTTCTGAAAAAATTACACACTTTGGGCTGTCACCTTTGACCAGGTCTAATTGAATGAACTTTTTTGCACCACATGACCCATTCAAATGCATTATGACTTTCATGCGGCCACCGTCGACTGCAGTGATGGCAGTGAGGTGCTTCTTGACATCCTATCCAAGTTCTCAGTGACCTCAGCCTTCATTGGCTCGGCGTTGGGGTGGCAGGCCTTGCAGACCGTGGCCTCCACATGCGGCCAAAAAGGACATTGTAGGGGTGGCATCTAGGCTGTGGCCACAACTCCCTTGACTAGAATGCGGTATTCTGTGAGAAACTTTTGATTCTTTATGACTGCATATGATGGGGTCGCATCCTGCTGAAAGTCGACTTTGCCATTAGGGAATATCTCAGCAACCAGTAGAAGTATTAGTATTTTGTCTTGAAAGCATTGGTGTTGTTAGCTACATTGAGCAGATATCCACCCAGAAACCAAATGAAGGGTACACTAGCGCCATTAGACGTGACGAAGCTAAGAGACATGTCTGATGCTGGATGCTTCATTGAAGTGACAGTGTGACATTCCCTCCATATGAGTGATCTTGCTATTCCTTTGTCAGGTGACCGCAAACCCCAGTCTGCCAAGCCCAAAGCCACCAGTTCTGGAGGTAATGATTCGTACACAGCGAGTGTGCACGCACAAGTTTAGGGGACAGGGATTTCCATACCAAGAGGCAGAGTTAAGATAAACCGAGACAAGTGAATTTCATCCAAATGTATTGAAGTTTTTTGAGAAATTGGAAGGTTTCGTTGGTAGGGGTACAAGTTTCGATCATTTTTGTTGTCCGAAGGTTTGCTGGATGAACACAACTCATCTGTTGCCACCCGTTTCGAAAGTTGTGCTCTAGACTTCTGGCTCTTCCCAAGAACGAAGAGGATCTTGGCAGGATGCAACTACAAATCAGGACTGAAGAGGAGGAGTGCATCAGGAAGCTCTACAAGAATGAGATCACAGATGTGACTCAAAGGAATGGAATTCTTGAATGAGTGAATGCGTGCAGAAAGTCAACTGGACCAATGAAAGTTTCCTCATAAATGGTTACGGCATAGTTATAACTCCCCATTTGAAATTAATGCAAATCTTCATAAGTGGATCACTCATCTGAAACAATGTGAATGTACAGCAGAATTACCACCTTGTTTGCGTGATTCTGGTAAGGAGCCCTTTCTTGTGTCTTGGCCTTAGGCCAAAGGAGTTGGCCCTCATCTGGAACATCTCCAGAAGACTGAATCATTATTAGGATTAAATAACACAAGGGAATATTTATTTCTATATTCTAACAAGTAAAAAAGTTATGAACAATTTCATGGTTCACCTTGATGAACCTGATTTTTTAAAAAATCTGTGATGTAAAATAAATGTTTGTCACTGTTGTACAGCCTGTCTCATTCTTCCTCTCATCGAATATTGTCATTCCTCATTGTTCTCGTCCATCCCGCAACATTTTACCAACTCACGCAACCTCTCAGTGACTCCCCGCTCTGAGCTACCCACTCCTTACTCCTGCACTACTGAAGAAGTGCAGAATTTCTTGTCCCCTTGCCCTAAGCATGCGCGTGGTCACACCCGCCATGCCGGTGAATTATTGTACTGGACAGAGCACAGGCCGAGCCTTGAGTTGAACTGAGTCATTTTAGCTTGTGCCAGAAAAGTCTGGCCCGTACCCTCTACGAAGATTGGGGAGTTGAATTTAGTTTGACATAGTATTCCTTAAAATTGATAGAAGCATTGAACAGTGACCATGTCAATTCAATATTGTTGTTTCACTTGTGTTGAACTTCATTAAGAACCTCAGTGCAGTGAACCTGATGCAACTGACCAGTGAGTACGAAAGCTCCATCGTTGACTGAACGAGCAACTCCGAAACGACGCTGACTCCGATATTTTTCTGAATTGTGGCCGAGGTTAAGCGCTTACGCATCCTTTGGCGGGAAATTTAAATTTACTCCGTAGGAGATCATCTCCTATGTACTACCCCGCTAACTTTCCCGCTAAACATGTGTAAGCGCTTCGCCTTACGACCCCAAGCTGGGGAAGTTGAAAGTCGCTGATGTTGCGTTGCGGCTGCTACACATTTCCTCTCTTGTCACAGATTGCGTTACTATTTTTGGTCTTATTTTGTGTGGTTCGAGCGTCGTAGTCGCTCCCTGCAGTCTGGTCGGGGGTTTCGTCTCCCGCCTCACCTCTTTTTCTATCCCGACTATGCCAAAGAAGATAAAGAAGGTGAACGTTGTCCAGGCTCGCTCCGAAATTTTGAGGCCAAATGTTCTGTTCTGGTGGTGCTTTTTTTCTTAGTCATAAGGCAGTATGGAGAGCTTGGCCCACATCACTCTAGCCAGGTTTTTGACTAGTCTCGTCACCACACCAGTCCTGGGGGGGAGGGAGGGGAGGAAAGTAGTCCCTACCCCATTCCTCCGTCGGGAAAGAGAAAGAAGTGCGAGGCAATGGGATCGCAATCATCAGTGAAATAAATAGACGGCTATGCACTGAGATGGGAGAGAGATGCAACAAGACTGGGCTGCTCGCTGGGGAAAAGCCCTGACCTCAGTCACAGACTTAGTAGTTACACCCAGACCTCCAGCCTGGCAGCGCCCCCTATTGGATCCCTGATACGCAGCTTGGCGGCAGAATGACAGCTTGAGGGGAGGAAGGAGAAGCAATAGGGATGCATGCAAGTAGTCCGTGGTAGAGATGAGCAGTCCTCCATTGTTGACGGTGGAATATCCTAAAGTACCCAG
>JAAUXU010050994.1_pt1 | contig 44422 bp, 39 predicted proteins | sample 7278151 | NCBI WGS metagenome assembly JAAUXU01 (sample SAMN14350113, study PRJNA611818) | marine sediment metagenome | isolation source: surface marine sediment (1.8m) | place: French Polynesia: Moorea | collected 2018-08
AAAGATTGTGCAGAAGTCCCACAAGCCTGGGTTTGGCTGCTGTAAACAACTCCAGCACCTCGGCTGACGAGAACAAGGTGGAGTTCGTACACAGCTGGGACAACATTTGGAACCGTGTCGTGCCGCCCACATAAAATATAGTCAATTGCTTCCCCAACTCCCCACTGACTCGTCTGAACGTGAGTCTTACTGCGCCCACGTAGTCAAGAGAGTTTCTTCAACGTGCATTCACCAGATCAAATAAGTCGGTGATTGCCCTAAATGTTTAATGGGCAGTGCCCATTTGTGCAAACAAAGCCCCGTGGATGAACCTCTCCCCCACTGTGTCCTGTGTCAAACTACAAAGTGTTGTTGCCTCACCTTGAGTACTAAGAGTTGCCTCCTCTCTCTCCCTGTCCGTGAAGAATTTCTTCACCAGCGACTTTGGGCATGCTCATTTGAAGCCCCATTTATTGGGGATGAGGGTACTACACGCGCTTAATGGCAGTGTCAGTGCTTACTCTGGAGATTCATACCAAACTCCTGTACATTGTTGGTGCACGGTTGGACAGCTGAAGGCTCCATCTCTTGGCCGTTGTCGGCCGAACAAACAAGGGATGCTGAAATGCTGAAAAGAGGAGAAAAACGTCTCGCTCTTTGTCTGGTAGAGTTGGGATTTTCTTTCCCTAAGCCAGTGTTTGGCTCTGAGCGGCAGCGGTTGCGAAACTTCCCGCGCTTTCTTTCCCCTGCTTTCTTTTAATGTGCTCTTATGGTAATGACAATTACAAAGAAACTTTTTGCCTGTAAATATTTATGGTCATATGGGGACATTTGCTGAATTGGACTCGACCAGGCAAAAGTCAAGAAGTCTGACTTCAGCACTTGGCCAGGAGCGCAGTTCTGGGAGTCACTGGAACGATCTGGGAGGTACTGGACGTACACTGGTTCATATGTACATATACAAGTACAAAACTTTTTTTCTATTGGGAATGCACTTACTTCCCCAGGAAAATGAGTTCACTAAGTGTAACTACCACGAGTTCTTAATATAGCAATCTGCTTGTGTGACAATAGTTCTTAACGAATGATATTTTTCAGACTGTTCGTACTGTATTTGCTCAATATAACGATGATTCATCAGTTGTGTTCAGTACAACAATATTTTGGCCAACTTGTATGCCCAAATATAGTCTTGTATCGAGAATCCTGGCTATTTCAATATGTACATACTTTTGCACCGAAATTGTTGTTTTGCTTCCGATTTCTTTAGCGCCGAGAGCAAACATTCAGGAACTGTATTGTCCGTAGTTACTGTGTACATAATTTAGGTTGGTTCCCCTGAGGATGATTTTTTTTTTTCGAAATGCACACTCGTCGGCTGTTGCGACTGTAGAGGACCTTGCACATCTTACCCACGTCCTCCAAGAAGGTGCCCCTGCCCACTGCAGCCTCGTTGCAACTTTTTGTGTGGACCAATTGCAGTGTGATGAGGTGGGATCTTAGCTACAGTCGCCACTGCCGATGAGTGTGCATTTCGAAAGAAAAAAATCATCCTCAGGGGAACCAATCTAATGTACATGTATTTTCGACAAGGACTGAAAATATACCGGGTGTGCCAAAGATACTTTTGCCTCAGAACCTCAGCCACTCATATGTGTCTGCTGGCGGACCTGAGACTAGTGTGACACAAACCAGAGCTGCTCACCTGTCTGCCATCAACTTATTAGTCCACTCTGGAGCCAAAGGCAGCAATGCAGGCACCAAGATGGGTGCGGGAATTTTGGCATGTGCGACTACTCCTGGCTGATTTTCCCCCATTGTTTGCTCTGGCACGTTTCCCATGCATAGCGGCCAAAGACACGTTTAACAAAAGTTGGAGGTGGGACCAAAAGCAACCTTTTTTTGTGCTGGGGTCAAAGGATTGCCGTGAATGACAGTAGAGGCCTGGCAATAAGTGCGCACGCCATTTTTGGCCACCCAGTAGTGTTCCTTCATGGTGCCCATCTTATTGGGCTCGATCTTGAGCTGGGGCTGAATGGGCAGCGCTCATGTGGTCTACCGGAACCCAAAAATGACCAAGTTCGGTCACTCGCGCCGTCGTGTTCAGCGTTGGTTGGCATCAAAGAACAAATCGGCGCTGCGTACGAGGCCAAAAAGGTCCTCTTGTTGGTAGTGGCAGCCCATGACCTCGCTTGGCCTCGCGGCCTCGGGAGGTCACGAGCCCAACAGCGGCAGGCATTGCCCTACAACACGCAGTAGTCATACAAAGTTATCATGAATAGCCCAACATTGGCCAGCTCTGGCAAATGCACCTCAGCTCAATGGCTTTTATTCAGTGCAGTCAGGACGTTGATAGAAGCATAGAGTGATCAGGGTGGTTTTTTCGAATCACTCGATTCTTCAATCCAATGATTTCGGGAAGACACTGAAGTGATTGAAATCTTGTGTCCAGCAGAGATGCAACTTTTAGACCTTTCAAACAGAAAAATTACACTGAAAAGACTTGTGATGATTGCCAAATGCACAAACGAGATTTTTTCCCCCACTCTCACCTTTTTTTTCATAAATCCTCACTGGTTTCTCCGTTTCATGGCGGAATTTTTTAAGAAGGAAGATTAAAGAGTTTTCCGCGCTCGCACACATTTGAGTAGATGCCGAATATTTTTCAAAAAGCTTCCCTTTTTTTCAGACGCCAATTTTGTGCGCGAGCTGGTCTTGACAGCTTTGGAGCAGAGGACGCGAGGCCGAGGCCGGAGGAGGAGGACACCGAGACCTGTCAGCAGCCTCGGCCAAACTACAGTGTGAGTCAGCTCCTATCAAGTACCGACTGGACTAAAGCTGCAATCTACAAGTTTGACGCTGACTTCAGCAAATTTTATTCGAGTAAAATTCTGTCGGCCTTGATGGCTTTGGAAAAAGCAGCACTTGGGATTGTTTATCTTCAATTTTGCGCTTTTTAGACAGTTTGAACGAGCGAGTAGAAGAAGTTCTCCTGCCAAGGAGGTTCCGTGAATCAGCTGAAGACCTTATGAGGCGAGAAGGAAAAAAAATCTGATAATCATCGATTTCTGATGGAAAGAAGATTTTTCCTCATAAGATATTCTTGCCTAGTCACAAGGACTGTTCAGGATCAGCATTTCCTACATGACGCTCTTGTTCTTCTACACATCAGCAGTTTGCTTTCGTCAGCTCTCAGCACTCCTGTGTACAGTGTGTCTCAGAAAGGACTGACCTTGGACCACGGGAACTTCTCGACCACCAGGGGGGCCACGGAGGTGTGCTTGGCACCGAAAGAGTCGTTTGAGTCTCAAGTTGTTGGTTGCTTTGGAATTTCGAAAAATTCCAAGACCTGCTTACGGTAATGAAAAAAACCGCTATCTTTAGAGAGGAAATGGGAAGGGATTGGTGAAGGTCGCACTTGCATCAGCATTGGCAATGCATTAGGCCTCAGAGTCACATTTTCGACTTTTTTCAATATCCTCAGACTAACAAAGGCTCTAAGTACACTCTTTTGATGCCAAACATACTGAGAGCCTTTATTCTACTGAGAGATTTACGTTTTTAAGGGTCGGTCCTTCCTAGAACACACTGTATTGATGTAGAATGGCTTCGAATCTTCTTTTTTTCCTTATCAAAACTTCCAATGAGCACTGATCCATCCTCACTCAAGCTCACTGAAGAGTTGTTTCACATGGTAAAAACCTATGATACCTCTCGTGGGATCCAAAAATTTGATCATACAAAGGAGTAGAAATTGAAAAATGAGGAAAACCTGCAACAGGCATTGAAATTTTGAAAAAAAAATGGCCCGGTAAAGTTGCCATGAAAATGAAAAAGCAAAAGACCCCAAATTGCTGACATTCTTCACCTAAAATTCCAAAGTCTAGTTATTGCTTACAAGCATAAGAATTTCTTATCGGCCATAGGGTGAATTTAAGGAGTGAATGAAGCTAAGACACACTATTATTACAATCGTTAGGCCGCTGTAGGAAGATAAAAAAGTGTCCTTACTAGTAAAAAGAGGGGGAAGGAGGGGTAAAATCTGAATATTGCTGTTCAGTCACTCCTTTCTCCAAACTTTTGCTCCCAAGATGCGTGGGTATTTGTAAAAGAAATCCATTATGCGGTCTACATACACGTAAGTAGACATGAATGCAGACGACGTACTTAACCCACGTCTTTTACATACAAAGTTAAAAGTATTTGCAACACCTCGATCTTGTCCATGAACGTGAATGACAACTCTTAGTAAATGAATCTTCACAAGAAGCTTCAAATACAGTATCGCAAAGCCATGAGTGTCCTTTACAAGGTCTATTTTTTAATACTAATTTCAATGGACAGTTTAGTGGGATGTTCAGTGTTAAGTCGGAGTTTTGTCGACAACACACAAGTGATCTTATGATACTTTCCTTGAACATAAAGACTCACAATCAAATTGAAATTCGAAATTCAAAAGTCCTCTTCTATCGTAGACCCTAGTACCAACGTATGTAGTGGGTAAATGATTTACGGTCACCAATATTCAGATTTGACCTGTACTTGTCTTTGGCCCGTTTTGGGGGAAATGAAAAAGCAGCTAAGAATTGTCTGCCTCCAAATCTTTCCAAATTTTGGTATTCGACCTCCTAAGTTTTTTAAATCCTCAGCTTCCAAATCACGGAACCTCCAAAAATAATAACAGCGAATAATGACACGGTTCTCACGTCTCTCTTTTTCTCCCTCCGGTGTGTATAACAGGCGAGAACAAGAGGTGTTTGTTGTCCCTCCTCGGCATCGCAGACCAACTTCTCTCCGATCTCCAACGCCTCCAACACCCCTGAGGTCCCCGAGCCCTCCGACGCCACACAAAGAAGAGAATTTAATCTTGGAAATTCGCGAGGAGGACCTTTCTCCCTCCACGGGATCCCCGAGGCCTTCGACGTCCAGTTTCTTCCCGTGGAAAACTCGGCCAGACAAAAACAAGTCTGTTTACTGTGAAGTTCCCGGTGAGATCTCCACGAATAGAAGGCAAGCAATCACAAAAACCAATTCCCAAGAAGTTGTGGATGAATCAAGCAAACAAAAAGTACTTAGGAGGCCTTGTTTTCCTCCCTACGAGACAAAACTTTCAGAGGAAAACAGCAGCAGTGAGACTCTCCAGTGCTCTCCAGCCTCCAGTGACGAATTCTTGTCCTCCGCCGGGGACTCCGCTCCTCTGTCCCCCAGAGGGCGCCACCACCAACACGTAGAGGCAGCGGAAAGTGCCGAAAGTCAGACTGGGAGTGACCTCCAGGGGCAGAAAGTTCAAGCTCCTCGACAGAAGATGTCTCTGTGGGAGGCAAAGGTGAGTGTGTGAGTGAGTGAGTAGAAGGCAGGGAGGATGATCAAATTCAAGGCTTCCAATCGCGTCCACGAGGCCCACGAGGCCTCAAGGCACAACTTTTGGACTATTTAGGACACTTTTATTGGCTCATGTACGGACGTCACGTCTTAGAAGACAGGGAAAGTGATGTCTAAATAAGCACTGAAGTTTAATAGCTCTCTCTATCAGATAATTTGTCCAACTCTCATTGATATTGTTGTTCTAGGTGGAGCCTCTGCCGCCGAAGCCGCCTCGGGCCTTCCCCTCGAATACGACATCGTTGTCGTCCTCTTCTGCAGTCAGTCCTCAGTCGTCATCTTCGGGAGCGTCCTCGGGCACTTTGTCCTCGGGGGCGTCTCCTCATCAGCCTAACAGCCCGTCCTCAACGGCCTCGGCAGGGTCGTCCTCCTCCCAGCTGGAGGGAAACAACAATGGAGGGTGAGAGAGAGACAATTTGAGCATACGATTTCAATATCATCGCCATTTACAACTGCATGCTGAAATCTTAAAATTTCTCCACCGTAACTTTGAAAGGGTCTCCAACTTCTTGGACTGCGATATTTCTTTGCAATACATTCAACTGCCATATTGTTGTTAGGTATGTTCCCCTCCGACGACCACCCTTGCCCAGCACTAGCCTGAGCAGCAGCAGCAGCAACGGCAACAACAACAGCAGCAACAACAATAACAACAACCCTTCCGCCTCCTTGGACTACACAGCCCACACGGCCACAATCAACCCTCGCAGTCCGTTTGCTGCCCGCAGGCACCAGAAGACCCCCAGAGTCTACCCTAATGGAACCCAGCAATCAAGCAATGGGCATTTTGGACCTGGCGTGCAACAAACCCTAGGTTTTCCTACATCTTCCCGGCAAAGTGCACAGCAGAGCACATCCACCAGACAAACATACCTGGGGAACTTTGCAGAAAAGCTTGGCTACACCTACACCCTCTTCGGCACGCCCATCAGACAGAGGAGATCTCCTCCAAAGGACAGCACTGTCACCCAAGGAGCCGGAGGGGACCAGCTGGAGCACCAGCAATATGGCTACCAGCAACCTCAAGCATTTGGCACCCCAACCAGGCAGAGAAAATCTGCACCCAATGGCAACAGTGTTGGTCATGGAGATGGAGGCCAGCTGGAATATCAGCAGTATGGCTACCAGCAACCCCAAGCATTTGGCACGCCAACCAGGCAGAGAAAATCTACGGGCTCTGACAGTGGCAATGTTGCTAGTGTCCAGAGCCAACTTGGCAACAACAACCAGTTGCCTGCGGCAGCAGCAGGAACTGCTGCTGCTCAGCCACAACAATGCAGCCGGCCAGTCAGTGATGGCTTCGCACTGACCGAGAAGTATCAACACAGCCCAACTCTTTCAAGACAGAACAGATTCTCTTCCTCCAACACCTTTGAAAGACAGTGCATGAGTGACTCTTGTTCAGCTCTTGCCACTCCTATCAAGAGGCAACAGCACAGGGTGTCTGGATCCAGCACCACTTCTCTCCTGGCAAGTCTGGACAAGTCAATCTTACAAATAAGGTACGTATCAGTACCTGAAGGGTTGGGTAGCCCAAGCTTTTGTACACTAAAACTAATACGGTACAAATACATGTTGCTCTTTGGGCCCCGAGGGTTAAAAAAGCTCCTGATAGAAAGTGGGGTTTTTTTTCGCCCCTGGTCGGGGTGACCCGGAGTGTCGACGCAGTGAGAAAGCCTGTAGCATCCCAATGCCACATGTTTGTACGCACCCCACTTTTCTCCCTCTCTGTCCGCTAGATGGCGCTAGCTGAATGTTTTTTCTCCCATTTTAAGGGATTGGCTGACCCTGTTGGAGGACATGTTGAAGAAGGAAAGAGTGGACTTGACCGACGCATCCAGCATCTGCAAGCTGCTCGACAGACAGAGGGTGAGTCCATCACTGTCGCTCCACCCTGTGCGCATAATGTCGAATCAGATCTGGGTCTCATGTACAGTGGATATCGGATAATATCACATATCGGTTATTACACCCCAAATCCCAGGGACAAAACAACGGGCAGCTTTATGTACAGATTTCGTGGAGAATATCGATTGTTATGACACCTTACATTAGTTTTCGTGGCAAATTTTGGGAGGTCCTCACGTACAAAATTTGACATTTTGTGGATATTAAGCTTCATTTTGTGGCTACTCAAAGTAGGAGACTGCTCTGGCAACTGTCTTGGAGCGAGCGAGTGAGTTATGAGTTGCCATGATCGTAAACAACTGATTTTTTTTTCATGGCTGTCTTACCTGAGTTGATGTAACCCTAACGTATCCCAAAGTGTGCTACTCCTGGGAGCTGCCCCGTAGAAACATGGTTCATGATGGTTGTTGTAACATCCCAGTTACTGTAACAGATTTCCCTCGCCCTAGAGGTGTGACATTAACCGATATCCACTGTAAGTACAAGGAGAAGAAGCCCTTCCTCGTGTGAATGAAGATAAGGTGGAGAGGAAAGTAAAAGAAGCAGGAAATTAATCTTAGACTCTCTATTTCCCTTTTCCCATAAGAGATCACTTGCAAATTCATACATACAGAGGCTGCCTCAGACTCGCACATGCAGCATACAGATGAATCTTTGAAGGGCTCGAGCTAAATGAAATGATCTTATGATCTTCACAGGGACTAAAAAATCGTGGCATTCAATCTTGCTCTCTCACTTCCATAATGAAGGCCTCCTCACAGGGAGTTTAGAACTTGCAAACTCAAACAGTGAAGCACAGAGTTTGGGACTGAGATCAAACCATGCATCGGTCCTGATCATCTTAGGGCAAATGACGAACGTCCTGAGATTAGGGCAAATGACACACAACTTGAAATTGGGTGCCCGCTCCTAGCGTGCTCACATTATTAGGGCAGATGACACGCAGCTTCACGTCCCTGGCTTTAGGGAAAATGACGCATGACCTCAAGTGACCTACACGTTGGCATGAGAGTCAGTGACGTGACTTCCACGAGGGTGGACGATGGACGACGTCATGTCACGTGTGTCTGCTTAGATTAGGGCAAGTTAGGAGAAGTGACACATAATTTGTTATTAGGGCAATTGCCACACATGCAGATCGAGTGATTTTGTTAGTGCAAATGCGCCCCGAGGCCCAACTGGAGGACTTTTTTGATCAAATAAATTGGTCTGAGTTGGTTCCTAAACTCATGGGGGGGAAGAAGAGAACAAAATAAAAACGAGAGATAGTAGAAAGCCATGGAAGTCCTAACCCTATCCTATCCCAACTTGAATAGGACCAAAGAGACTCTTTCAGCCTGTCTGGCCGAGTCCTGTGTTTACTGGATCTTAATAAGAGCTTGCGTAATGCCCTTAAAAAACGACTGGGCCCATGTTAGGCCAGCGTTATCGATTATTCCGCTGGGGTGTTCAGAAGGGTGCAGCAGACAAATCTGTCTTAACTTCTGCCCCAATTCACTTACTTTGGAGCACCCAAAAAGTGTCGTGACGCATTTTTGGGCGCGTCCCCATTGTCTGCTTGGTAAAGTTTTGGGCAGGGGCTCGATGTTAATTGACTGGGACGGCCAGGAAAGGGGAGGGAGGGAGACAAGAAGACACTAATTTGATACCAGGCACCAAATGTTGTCTCTACACCAACACCCCCCAAAAATGGGAAATTTTCTCCGTTCATTCCTGCCGCCCCATAAAATTTAATTCTTTTTTTCTGGGTTGCCCCTGTTCAAAAAATCCCCCCCCCTCACGTTGCAGGCATAACGACCATTTTCTGTACACAGAGGAAGAACAACCATTACCTCGACCAGACACCCATACAGACGCCGCTAAGATCTGGACACAGTCCAAGTCGATGCCAGTGTCGAACTAGAGAGAAAGCAGTGTCGGACACTGGATAACAGAGGTCGTCTGCCTGGAGGAAGTTGGCAGTTTTGTCCTCCTCACCAAAGTGATTTTTTTCTGTCTCGTCGAGATGCCTCTTTGTCTGGTGGAGTAAGTGAGGGAGGGAAGGGGAGGCCCCGGACTGCTCAGCTACTGCAATTGCTTTCTCTTTCCCTGGCCTTCATGGGAGGAGTTTTACTTCTGCTGCCAGTGGTATTCAAGACAGGTTCCTTCACAGCAGAGAGACCGGGGTGATACCAGAGAGAGAAACTCGGCCAGACACGCGCTGGTCTCGAGACTGGCGTGAGTGCAAACTCGGCCCAGCAGTGTAGGAGGGACTCACAAGCAGACCTTGGGCAGCAACAGCAATCAGAAGTGTGGCAGCAAGTCTGTGGATGGGTCAGAACAACAAAAAACAAAACCACACGTTTGTCTGGCCGAGTTGAGGGTGAGAGAGAGAAGCTTTCACCTGAGACTATTTTTCCCGGGTCGTCTCCTCCTCCTCGTCCTCCTCGTCCTCACTCTCTCTGCCTCCCCCCTGCCCCCCCCCCCTCCAAAAAATGCTGCTGTTGCTTTATACTATGTGAATAATAGTAAATGTGTTACCCACATATGAAAGCCTCGTATTATTCCCCTCCTCTCTTTATATTCGTGCGGACAAATGTGAGTCGAAGGCTGCAAGGCAGGAAAGGCTTCTTTTTGGCGGCCTTTGCAGCCTCTTTTTTTGCGCGCGCTCGCCTCTGCGTGCGCGCGCGCGCTAAGAAAGCCTCCCCCCGTTTGAGCGCACGCCAAAGAACCAAGAGCGCGCGCGCTCGAAAGAACCATTTCGCTTTCTCGTTTCAAAGAAAGGCAAAGAGAAAGCTGACTTGGTTTTTGTTTTAGCTGCTGCTGTTGCTGTTGTTGCTGCTGCTGAGTGTGTGACTGGCACCTCCATCATGCTGCAGCTTCTACTTCAAGTGTACTGGAAATAGCCAAAGATCCAGTGAGTGAGTGACGAGAAGAAGTAGGGCAAACAGTGGTGGTGACGTTTTACTCAGGTTCGTCCTCTGGATTCGTCCAGGCTCGTCGAGGACAAGATTATTACATTCATGGGGGGGAGGGGGGGCAGCTGAGAGGAGGGACACTGAGAGAGAGGTGAAAAAACACTCATCGCAGCGTCCTCGGACGACTTTGTTGTTTCTTGTTCAGTGCGTCCGGCGGTGAGGGCGTCCAGGTGAAGCCCATGAACTCGGGCTCTGCGGTGTTGGTGCAGGCCAAGAAGTGACACAAGCCAAGACGAAACCCCGTCCTTCCACTCACTCTGCTCACCCCCAAGTCCAAAACACACGGAAAAGACTGACAAGGACTTTCGGGGAAAGGTCCAAAACACAGGGGAAAAAAGAGACTGGCAAGGACTGTCTGGAAAGGTCCAGAATTAATCCCGTTGTTTGGGGAGAAAAGAGTCAGGAGGCCAAATAAGAAAAAAAATATCTACATACGCAGCTTCTTTTTGGCCCTTTTTTCGACTTTTTTCCCACCGAAAATGCCAAAACAAGTTGGCCAGCTGCAGCAGCAACAAGGACGACAACAGCACCAGCAGCTTGACTGATGGAGGGGAACGAATAGCAGCAGCAGCGTGAGAGCCCCTGGGCTCTGGAGAGGCATACAGGAATTTTTTTCTTCCGCAAGATAAAAAGAAATTGTGTGAAAGCTTCTTCTGCTCGGCTGTCGCGAAAATTGATCTGCTAATGCTCTTCCGCGAAGCTGCTGTGACCTCTCTCAAAGATTAGGAAGTGCGAGGAAGCAGAGAGAAGAAGGAATAAGTGTACTTCCCAAACGAAGAGACAGGAAAAAACAGACTTGAAAGGCTTCATTTCACAAGGAAATCGCTCTTTCGGTACTTTCCAACAATCCTTTTTTCTCCCAGAAGAAACCAGATCATGGAGATCATGCAACACCTTCCATGACGTGCAGATTTCCTGTTCCTCGCCAGTGCACACGAGCCTTTAAAGGTCGTTGGAGTCACCACAGAGAGATGCTCCAGTTCTCGTCCTGGTCCAAGGCCAACGTCTCTCAAGGCTGTCGTTGTTGATTCACTGGGTAGTGGCGAGAAGAAGCAAAAGTGAAGGCCAAAGTTGCATGACTGCAGCCAGCTCCAAATTAGCCCTGTGGCAGCCCAGGTAGGGGTTGCCACGACCTGGAGGGGAGAAAAAGCTGTCACACCAAATTAATGACTCTCGAGCCAAAGTCTACCTACTTTTTTGGTCAGAAACCTCTCCACTTTGGCACCGTCGGCGCTCTGGTGCGGTGCCAAAAGCTGCCAAAAGTCAAGAGAGACAGAGGAAGAGAAATCTCTTTTAAAGGATCTGGCACGACTGTTGCTCTTTTATTTTTTAAGTGGCATCTGCGGAAAAATAGTGTGCAAGCAAGAAGAAGCGTGCGTGCAGACTCTCGATAATTTTTTTCCGACAAGAGAGAAAAAAAAGAGGGTAAAATTAGTGTGTGCGTGTTGGTGTGGGCGTTGACAGCGTGCAAGCAAGAAGAAGATTGTGCGAGCAGAAAAAATATTGCACAAGTGTTTGCCTTGAGCAGCTCCAGTTGCAGACACCCTGTCAAGTTACTCAACCAAACACTCACGCTAAAACGGGGTCACCCCCCAAAAAACTCCTCTTCCTCTTCGATTGGAGTGAGGCAAAAAAAGTCAAGAAAAATTACTGCAGAAGTGGAGAAAACAGACAGTTGGTTCGTAACAGTCAGCTGCAAAATCTAGTATTCAAAGGCACATTTTTCTAATCTACTTGGGACCCCACTGACAAATGGCAGCCAGAGCAACCAAGGGGATCTGGGAATTTTAGGTAAAAGTGTGGAGAAAAGAAAAGAAGTCAAAAAAAGCTTTTGGGGGCCAAAAGTTGACTCTCAAGAACAAAAACGTACCTGGTTTGAGCCCCAAAAATGGCGATGAGAAAGGAAAAACTCCTGGAATGTAATAAAATACCGAGGTCTGTAAATATGTAATGCTGCATTTCAGACATGGCCGATACCGATACAGTACAGGGTGGCCCAAGTCAAGTGTTGAAGCAATAAAGTGAGGTTTGCGCACACCTCGATCATCTCCGTGAGCAACGTCTTAGTCTATGACTCCTCACAGGACGCTTCAAATTTAGCAATGCACACTTAGGGTGCGTGAGCACTTTGCAAATTTGAGGTCAAAGTGCGTACGTGCTATGCATATTACGCACTTGCTTTACTCCCAGGTCCTTGAAATGTGACGGCCTCTTTTCGACCTCGACCACGGCCTTCGGAGATGTTTGAATTCCGCTCCCTGACCCATTGAGGCCGTGTCCGAGGCCGAACGAGGTCACTTTTTCAATCAGCTGTTGACAAGTGTGAAACAGACAAGGAACAACTGCCATTGGAGCAGACACTTTGGCCACTTCCTTCCTGGTCCTCTTGACCAAGGCCACTCTGGCTGTGGGGGAAAAAGAAGGCCCCGAATCTGTTGTTCAAAGATAAAGCCTTCAAATCTAACACACCTTGCAAAAGAACCAAGAAAAGCTAGTTTTTAAACACTACATTCAAATAGAAAATAGGTTTTTCAGCTGCCTCAGAAGAAGCCCCATTTTCCCCCTCTCCTTGTGGGCTGAAGAAGGAGAAATCTGGTATTCCGATCACCACGACCAGGACGGTTTTGCTGCAGTCATCGTTTGCCATATCTTTGTTCTACCCAGGGAAATCCCCCCTTCCCTCTTCCTCCTGCTTTTCACCATTCTGCAGAACAAGGTAGAGAAACCAACAAGCCAAGAGCTTTAGGGCTCCATCCTCTTCCTCATCCTCTCCTCCTAATCCTGAGAAGTTTTGAATGTCTGGAGCAAAGGCTTGCAGAGAGAGAGGAGGAAAAAAATTGACTGTCCATGTTTTTCTCCACACGCCTCTGAAAAAAAAAAAAACTAAATTTCTTTCTTTCTGGGCCTACCCAGGCCTGCTGGATCAAGTGAGCTGGTTCAAGTTTTTTTTTTTCAAGACCAATGTGAAAGTGAGAAGGTCTTATTTCCCCAACTTTTGTATCATTGCAATTGTTTCGGGCCAGAAGACTTGCTTTGATGTGTGCTCATAGGTATTAGCTCAAGTCAATATTGGCAAAGGCTCCGTTTTATTTCTGCTGTCTACAGTGGACAGAATCTTTCTGAGTCTGCAGAAAACTTGAAATTGAAGGGCTTTGACCAACGCTCGCTCGCTTTCCCCAATATATCCAATGGCGCATCCTCCTTCCATGCGTGGATCAGCGCGGCCCCGGCCTCCACCGCCCTGGGTTTTTTTTGGCGCACTTGTGCCAAAAAATTGCCACCAGTCGCACTTTTTCATACGCCCAAAAGCTCACTTTGGCCATTGGCAATTTTTGGGTCTGTTTAGGTAGAGAAGAAGGATGCTTCTTCTCTCCACCAGACACGGAGTGAAAAAAGGAAACCCCAGCAAACAAGCGCCAAAGTCTCCACAGATCATTGTGCGACAGTAAAAACAGTTCTGGGCTTGTCCGCCCTCCTCCAGTCTCTGTTGTTGCCCCCAAGGGTCCCACTTTTTTGGGGTGTCCGCCCAAATTGTGTTGCGCACGTTTTGTCTGGCCGAGTGTTCCTTCCCCTCTGCTGCTGCCCAGACTTTGCTCTGTCATTGAGGCTGAGCTTCTTCTGGGAAGGCAAAGAGGGCGAAAAAGGAGAGGGTTTAGCCCCAGATAGGCCATCCATAAAATGGGCCACACATTACGTTTTCTTCAAAAAGTGGGGAAATAAGACGACAAAAATGGGGCGTCATCTTTTCCTAGAGGTGATGGCGTTTATGGGCTTGACAGAGGATGAAAATATATAAGAAACTCGCAGAGAAGAAGAGGAGGAAGAAAAAGAAGAGGAAGAAGAAGAAAAGTGGTGAAGAAGAGACAGAAGTTGTAATAAATATGCCTTGAGGAAGAGTGAGACAGAAAGAGAGAAAGAAGATGTCTTCGCCCAGAAGGATCTTGCAGCAGAAGAGCAACAACGACGACTCCATCATCACAGGAGGCGGAGTGGCCTCCAGCAGCAGCACCAGCACCAGCAGCAGACCTGTGCCCAGGTCAGTCACCAAGGCTGGCAACAACAGCTTTCCACAACAGCAACATCAACAACAGAACAGCAGCTTCACCGACCTGACAGGAGCTCTGGCAAGCAGATTCACGGTAAAGCGACGCAAATTGTCCGGACGAGTAGGCTGATTTCGCGTAGTAAATCAACAGAATAAGAAAGATTCTGGCTTGGCACGACAAAAAAAAGAAAGATCTTACATACATACAAAGGGACCCTGGGTCTGTTAGGGCCTCTCACATACACGAACATTTATCTTCAGGTGTTGGGTCGAAAAAAAAGGGAAATGAAAAAAAGAGGTCGTCCCATTCTTGTTCTCTTTCTGCTTTATTGGTTCCTCTCTCCTTGTAGTCTAGACACGTGTGCCTGAGAGAGAGAAAAGCTTTTGCTTCTTCACTTTTATGTTCTACTGTTACAGCGTTTCTTCAAAAGAGAGAAAAAGTGGTCTAAAGGCGCACTTGAACGGGCAGATTTGGCCATTGGCGTTCCTCACACACGTCCCAGAAGGCAAAATCTGTCGGGGTGGACGGACTTGAAGCAGTTGTATGAATTGATGCCTTGACATAGAAGAGACGTCAGGAAAATGATCTCTGTTTTCTTTAGCACATCTTTGGGCCTCTTCTTTGACGAACTCAACCGGGCATGAATCAAATCCTTGACTCTCCCCAGGCATCCCGAAAATTAAATCAGACGCCTTTTTAATCACATTCGACAAAGAACTTTCTCGACCTTTCCCTCATTGGGATGCGAAGAAAAACTTTCTGCTTCCTACAACCAATTTGCCGATATTGGCGCGCGCACGCGCGCACGCGGGCTCCAGACGCAATCTCAGGGAAAAAAGTCACTACAGTGGACGCCGCTGCTGAGGCTGGCAGGACAGGGTCACAATGCACGTCGATTGACCGGTTGACCTTTGTCGTCGGTTGCGGCCGTGGCCACGCTGGAGGACCGGAACGTCGGGACTCTCCAAGGCTGCGCCCAGGACCCAGGCAGGTCCTGGACTCACTTAGACGGCGTCCACTGTCGAGGGCAGCGGACAAACGCCACCCACAGTAGTTGACAATCGCTAATGTCACTGCTACTTTAGGGCTGCCACAAGACCCGGGGGGAGCAGGTTTGCCACCTTGTCTCCTGTCTGGGCCTGCCAACCTGCGTCAGCCCGCGTCACTCAACCAGTCACGTTCTCCTATCAAGAGCTGCTCGAATATTCAAGTGCATCCGCGGGAATGGAAAAGTGTGACAGATTTTTTGTCACAATAAAAAGTTGGCTGAGCTGATTCCTGACATAATTTTGACTTTGGCAGAAATTCCTGGCCTCATCAAGGCAGTGGCAGCTTTTTCTTTTCCTTTGGAAAACTTTTTTTGGCAACGGAGAGGAGAAGAAGAAGAAGAAGAAGCAACTGTTACAGTGGAAACTGTTGCCGCACTCAGAAGGCCAACGTGACTTTGCACTGCGCCAAAAGCAGCTCTCACTGTAACGTGCAAAGTTGAGTTTGAAAGCAAAATCCAAACAAGCTTCCACCCTCTTTCCTTCCTTTCCATAGGAGACTGACCTTAAAGAGACCTTGGTTGCTTCACAGAAAGTTCGTCTCTTCTCACACATTCAACTATTTTTTCTTTTGCTTTTCTGGATGAAAAAAAGCGCGAATTCGTCTTCAGAGAGGGGATTTCCTCTTATAAGAGGAAGAAAGAAGGTGTTGGGAGAGAGCAGGAAAGAGATCAACTCTGGCCCTTGGAAGAGGAAGGACTTCCAAAGGCTACAGGGTGGCCACGAATGAGGGCGGACAGTCGGATCCGCTGACCCATGTCTCTCTTTGACCGGTCACCCCGTAGCAGCCCCGGAGTGGACGTTGCTTTCTGAAGGGGAAGGAAGGGATCGAGTACTCAATTTTTATTTGTCTGGCTGAGAGAAGAAGACGAAGCTTTAGGAAAAATGCTGAAAAATTTCGACTTTCGAATCATCGTGGCGGAAAGAGAAGAGAAATGTGGAGAATCCAAGAGGTTAACTCAACATTTGAGAGGCCTTTAAAGGTCGGCTCTGCAAGGATCAACTTCCTCCTTGTGCCGCCAGTCAGCCCGGACTTAAAAGGCACGCGTGAATAGAGTCAAATTGAGATCCAGCTGAAAATGGGCACCTGCGACCCAAAATGTGCCCAAACCGACTGTGCCCAAAGTGGCTGCTCCTCATTTTGAGGGCAGAGAGGTGAAGTGTACATATGTGAAATGCCTTAAACATCCATCCATCCGTTCCCAAAGTTGTTTGATTCACCTTGGCAAAAGCCAGAAGTCAAACTTTGTCTGGCCAAAGCTCAGAAGCTGGAGTGCTTGCGTGTTCGGTATCAGCAGTTGTTTCCGCAATGATTATTCTGGCTGGATGGGCCTGTCAGGGTGGGCCTGGGTGGGCCTGCATGAGTCGGATTCGCAGGGCTCGCAGGGGCGTGACCGAGTGCGTGGCCAGACAATCCTTCACTTTTTGTCCTCCATCACGTCCTTGTGGAGGAAAACATTTGCCTGCAGATGACGACATGTGTAGCTTTGTCCTTTGGCGTCCGGACTCCACTGCCTCCGGTGTCTCGTCGAGTTCGTTGTCCAACATGGACACAGCAGCAACCTTTGCACGCACACGCACGTGCTGTTACAACACCACCAACTTGCTTTTCCCTTTCTTTCCCTTTTTTTTTTGCTCCCTTTGCGAAGAAAACTCCTCCTGGGTAGGGCCGTTTCGGCCTGGCGGGCCGTCGGGCCGCCTCTGAGGTCGCACGCCCCCATCCCTTCACTCCCCTTTCAAATGGCCCGCCCAAGCAAATGCATTTTTGGCCTGAGCGCGACCCAATTTCCGTTTATGAGCAAACATGCATGAATGGGGCATGAGGTGGAACAAAAGAGGTCTCAGCCTCAGCATTGGCCTCAACCTCGGCCTCAGCTTTGGCCTCGGCCTCGGCCTCGGCCTCAGTCTGAGCAGGACAGGATAGGACAGGACCGGCATGAGCCTGCTACAATAAAGAGAGAGAGAAAAGAAGAGAAAGTGCAATCTTTTTCTTTCATCCTTGTAATAAAGCTCCCCCTTCTTTTATACCCCTCACCTGCTCAATATTCAGTCTCTGCCAGACATTTCTGAAGCCGCTTCCGCTGACAGCCGAGAATTTAGGGGACGTAGACGCTCTGACAAATTTTGGTCTTCTCTCACAGGCAACACGATGAGAAATACATTTTCACGCAGAATTCCTATTCTGCGTTGACGTAGGCAAAGTCACATAGTTCTGGAAGAAATTGGTCACTTCCTGGATGAGATAGACAAAGGTCTGTGGAGGACATTGAAAGCATCACAATAGAACGACTCTTCCTAAAAAAAAAAAGAACGATACAAGGGTGGTTCAATAGTAAAGTGTCGTCTATGTCAGTCATGGACTATGACTAGAACATTTGGGGTGCACTATGATTCATAGCACACATCTAATATATTATAATTCTATGCAAGCAACAAGTAAGCCGAGTCTATATGATATCCACACCTACTAAGCGTGCGTGCAGTACGTATTTCCTTTTCTCATATCGTGCCTATAAGAAGATATTAAAAAAAAAAAAGACTTCGAATTATACGATATTTGGCCCCGCAAATCACTCATCCATCACTGGCCCTGAGGAAGCCCCGCCCCGCAGCAGCAGCTGCAGCCAGAGGCGCTCCAAGCCCGACATGAACACCTTGAACAGCATCAATCGATTGGAGGAAATACACCTTGTGTTAAGAACATTTAGAGCGATTAGATTGCTCGTCAATAACATAGGGGTTTGTTTTGCTCCCCTCTAGGGAGCAGTAACTAAATCTAGTAAGATCTTGCTGCAGAAACTCTTAGTTTCCTCTTCTCAAAAGTTGCTTCTTTCTTCCAGAATGTTCTTCGTGAGCTGGAGCAGAAGAAGCCTCAGCTGGACGACCTGGTCAAGACTGCTGAGAACCTGAGGGAGTCGCCCATAAAGCAGCAAATTCCGGCCAAAGGTAGGCAAAAAGAGGAGACAGAACTACGTTGTTCCCCCCTTTTTGTGGCGAGGAAGCTTAAAATTTGTCAATTTCTACTCTACCAGACAAGATTGACGACGTTTTGTGCAACTGGCCACATGTTGGCCAAGACCAAGAGCCTCAGCTGCTTCACATCAGATCTTGTTTGAAAGGTGGATCAACTTTGCTGCATTAACTGACATATTACTAACACGCCACTAACGGTTTGTGAGGTCTGCGCGAGCCAGTCCAAGCTGAGGGTTCACTTACTCTAGCGGAAATTTACCGTGCAAATATAAAAGAGGCCTTCACAGGGGCCCTTTGCTCAACTGACAAAACACACTGCCCTCATAAAGTGTATTCTGTGTGTACTTGTAACAACAGGATGTATAAAACATGAAGTAGAAGCCATCACCGCAGGAAAACTTTCCAATGAATAACTCAGGACCAATTTCTCTCCCCCCCTACAACAACAACAACAGCTCGGTTACCCTCAGATGAAGAAATATGGCAAAAGTTTTTCTGGACATCAGGATTTATGGGAAAGAAACATGCCTACCTGCCTGGCACCGCTTACAAAAAGGGGAGGGGAGGGCCGGGGGGGGGGAGGGGAGGTGGGCGGGTACCACGTGTACGAGGTGGGACTGCAGGATTTTAATAAATGCACTCTATTCGTTAGTGTCTAACGTGATCTGACAAGAAGGAACTTCCTGAGAGAAAGCAGTTAGGCGCTTCAGCGCTACTCGCGCCATCTGGCGGGCTCGGGAAGAAGCACTCTGACTGCGGTGGGATCAAACAAATGGATTGATGCAGTGGAACACGCGTATCTGGAGCAACGGCAACGGGACTCAACATTAGAAATCCCAAATGAAGCAACAGTTTTACGCAGAAATATCCCTCACTCGTATGTGAATCAACTTTCAAGGCCTTTTGCCTGCCTAAATCAATATTTTCTCCTCTTCGAATGGAAAGCAGTGCGCAGATTAAACTCATTTTGTGACTTTTTTCGACAGAATCCGCAGATTTGCATGATCAACTTTGTCATCACGGCACACAAAGTCTCCCATGATGTCGTCCAACGTCATCATGCCATAGATTTGTGGGCAAAACCCACCCAACAACCAGTCAGGTCACATCCTTGACTGCAGATCCACATCCATTGACCAACAAAGTCGTTGACTGTTGGACCAAAATGTACAGATTTTTCATTGTTTCGCGTGATGGCGGATTCTGGGCGCAACAGCTGACTTGTTCAACCAGACATTTAGTAACCAGAGGTAACTAATTTTTTTTCACCTGCTGAAAAATGTCGACTTTAGTACGTGTTTGTCATAGTGACATGTTGGTTCACGTCACAGCAGCCGATGCCACAATGCTGAACATGTCTGGATAACAGATCGTCCGGGTCTTGAGCACCATTGATAAACACACCTAAATAGGGTGTAACAGCCAAAATGTGACTGAGTCTCTCAATCTCTGGCCACATCAGAGTGATGGAGTCGCCTCAACTCGGCCCGAGAGTCAAATTGTTCAAGTCATTTTTTTCCTTGAACGCTTTGACTCTCAGTTTCAGAGACTCCATGACCAAGGTGTGGCCAGAGATTGAGAGACTTTTTTGCTGTGACACCCCTTTAAGAGCTGTTGCTGACCCTGAATGGCAGCTACTCCGGAGATGCCAACTCTGCTCCACATGCATGATGACCAAGAGTGCTGTTCAGCAATGTCTGAATGGTGAAGAAATCCGTGATGTTTGCGTCTGTCTCCGCTGGTCTCTGCTGTGAGAATGACCAGGCCACCCCGGAGTTGGGTAATTGGACGCATTGCTCGAATTCTCCAGTACAAAACAATTGTGTGTTCGGTTGGAAAAACCCTCTTTGCCACAAGAAACGCATATCTGTCTGTCCTGACTTGCCAAATCTCTTGTTTGCTACTTTTTTTGCACTGTGCGAACCGATTCTGTCCGCGTTGTGCAAGTGCAATCAAAGTATTGTCTGTCTGTTTGTCCCTGTGCTCGGGGTCCCGCGACCTCATTCACGGCTATAAAAACAAACTCGGGGAAAAATGGGAAAGCCAAGACAGGAATGGGGAATTTAGAGGTGTGGAAAAACAGCGGAGGCTGAGTAAATGACGCTATCAACATTTTTCCCCTCTTCCTTGAGGAAGGAAAAAGCTCAATTTCTGTCTCTCTCATCACTTAAGTGCTGCTCATCATTGCGGTTTTAGTTAGGGTTGGATGAAGAAGAAAAAACCCTGGGGAAAATGTTCATTTTTTTGTCTGTTTCTCTCTTCACAATCAGCGATTTCGCCAACTTTTTCCCCTGCCTGCGAAAACGTCTGCTGCGCCTTTTGCGCTCGTCCTGGGCTAAAAGCGGTTGCCAAATTTTTTAATTTCTCTGCCTCCTCCGAGTGGAGGTTGAGACTGTTGAAGGGCAGAAATTTTGCCTCTTTTTTTTTCCATCATCATCTCGAGCGCCTCGAAAGTCTTCACCTTTCGAGGCTTCTCAGATAACAGGAACATTCATCATTTCGCAGAAATTCAGAAAGAAAAAATCTTGTTCAAACAACTTTCCACAATTGAACTCTGTTGCTGTGGCTTTCACCACAATTCCTTTGGCTGCTTCTTTTTTGTTTTGTTTTATCCTTCAGCAGCTCATACAAAGGAGCTACAAGACCGAGACTCTTTCTCACCCCACTCGACCAGACAAAACCCCATCCCCACTGTGATGGGGACAGCATCCCGAGGCCTGTCAGGCCTGTCAGACAGGCCCTCCCCGATCGTTTGCAGGTGCGGACGACGAGTCTGTCTGGTGGAGTCACGATTGAATTGAACGATCCATCTCAAGCTGGGGAGAGAAAGATCTGATCGAGTCTCCTTCGTCGATGCTTGGACGATTGGTGAAATGGCGCAATCGGCAGAAACTCGAGTCGATTCGAGCTCCGAAGGACGAAATGTTTGGCAAAGAAGAAGGAAAATTCTTCCTCATTTGTCACCCAAGCAAAAATTGAGCCCAGCTCGGCCAGCCAAGAGCAATTATGGGTAAACAGCAGAGCCCAACTTTCCAACTTTCCTCCCCTCCCCCGTTTTCCAGCGCGCTTTCCTGTAACGTTTGTCTGATAGAAAAGTGTAGTGAGTGAAGAAGCTTTCCTGCAGTTAATTGAGGTGACTTTTCCCTTTTTCTTCTCGTCCCTCAATGGAAATACTTGGATGTACGCACAAGGCTGTTTCTCTCTCCGTGTGTGCGTGCGTGCGTGCGTGCGTGCCTGCCTGCGTGCGTGCGCTCGCGAGCTCCAACCCCACAGACTTCACCGGGGTCTTGCTGATTACACGCGGCTGCTGCAACTTTTTCACGCTCTCTCTCTCTGCGTGCGTGCGTGCGCTCATGCACGCGTGTAACGGGAGGGGGGGAGAGAAAAGGCTGATCGTGTGTGTACATCTCTTATGCATAAACGCGGACTCGGCCGGACAAAGTGAGTCCTCTCGGGTGTTCCAGAGCGGACGGTTCCTTTGAAACTCTCCTCTCCCAGTCAATCTGGGCGGTCCGCGGCCCAGGCTTTTGTCTGGCCGAGCAACCGCTTTCTGTACGTCCACCCTGCACTTATGTATACAGAGGCGGACGGCGAAAAAAAGGCGAAAAAATGAACTGTCAGTTCGACTTGACTTTCCCAAGTTGACGGAAAAGAGAGAGAGAAAAAACCCTGCTTCTTTGCCGAAGGTTTATCCGCCGAATGTCAACAAGATATTTATCGTCATGAGACTCCAGGAGGACGACGAGACAGTGGCGAGGATCGTGGACGAGTTGGTCAGCCACCGCTTTCGGTAACGCGTTACAGGGTGTCCCAGCAGAAGCAGCAAAGAATGGCTGGCAACACTCAGCTGTGGTCCAAGGGGAAGCAGAAAGACTTCTGTCAAATGTCAGGCCTTGAAAGAGTCAGCCAGCAGAGCCCCAAAAGTGCGTGCGTGCGTGCGTGCGTGAGTCTACAAAGCAACAAAGGTTAGTAAAAGTGGCCCTGAAATTTTAACGACGGCCCAATAAAAACCCTGTTTTACACAGGTTCAACCTGGCGTTTTCCCCCTCTCGTGATCTCCCCATTCACCCGCTGCAAAAAGTGTTTCTTCACCAGACCCGAAAGTGCTTAGATTTGCCCAAAGGACTGGGAAAGTTTTTTCTTTCCTTCTCAGCTCTCAAGACAGTCATTAATTAAAGAATGCCAGAGAAAATGCGGGAAAGGATGTACGGATAAGCTCCATTACAGCACTTGACGGGGTGGCTGAGGGGGAAAAATGCACTTTCCCGTCGTCCCCTGAAAGTGCCTTCAGGAAAGGCGCCCTAAAAGGCTTTGGAAAAGTCAGTCTCTGCTGCTACTGAACAAAAAAAAACAAACCATATCCTGATGAAACAAAGAAATGTCCTCATGAACCCGCCCCACGTCGGCGGCGTCGGCGGACGGCTGGTCCGCGCCGCCGGGACAGTGCCGCCCATGTGCGTGGCCGCGGCCGCGGCCGCCGCGACAACCGACTCGCCGCCGACAACTCGGCCAAACATTGATGGATCCTTGCCAAGGGATCGACTGCCGGGAATTTCTTTCCTCATGGCCCAACAGCAAACGTCACACAGAAGGACAACTTGTAGTAAAAGCTACAGTAGTACAGGGTGAGGCATAAAGAAGTGCGTCCTCTGGAACGAGATGCCAGAGCCGTAAAAAAGTCGTGAGTTGACAGCCTCAGGGGGTTGACAGTGAGGGGTGGGGGTGGGGGGTGAGGCTTCGTCCAACTCTCTGAGGACGCGGCACTTTTTATGACTCACCCTGTACTCTCAGAGAAAAGGAGACAGCTGAGGAGGAAGGGGAAAAGCAAAAGAACGATGGTGAGTAAAAATGTGGTCAAATGATGATCAGTTCGAGTTGAAATCTTGGCTTGAAGACAGCAAGACAAATTAAGGGAGGAAAAGCAACTGTTGCAAGTGCAGCTTCTTCGTGCTTTCTTTGTCCGACCGAGTTTGAGTCTTGACTTTGTAGCTTTTGTGGGTAATGAAATGCTTTCCGGGAATCCGTCACGCGTCGATTGCCCCGATTTTTAGCTGTCTCGTCGAGTGACCAAGTGCGAGTCAGAACGAGAAGAGTAGTAGAAGATCAGGCAGACCAGAGAGATCATCGGGAAGTCAGGAACATGGGCGAGGTCTCGGTGGGGTCCTTGCCCGACCTGCAGATCGTGGAGGAAGGGGATTTGGCACCCGATTTGGCACTGGACTTGGTGCCCATTAGGAGGGGAGAGACCAGAAACTCGACGAGACAAATTTCTTCTGGCACCAGGAGAAGAGTGAACAGGAGTCAGTCAGATGTTGCCAGGCTACGCTGGAGGCTGGCCATTGACCAGGTCAGGCTGGCGCTGGCAGAGGGCAGGGAGGACATTTTCGATGACAACGCGAGCGTCACGGAGGAGGCCAAGACCAACGCCAAGTGGAGGCTCGTGCTCAAACGTCTGGAGGAAGAGGGAGAGCTGAGGTCGCGTCAGCTCAGGGAGAAGTCACAGGCAGCCTCGGAGAGGTTGGTCAGGAGGTCAAGGGAAGCTGTCAGAAAAGTCAGCTCAAACTCGAGATCGTCATCACGGAGGTCACGCTCGCGGGAGGTGGTGGACAGGATCAGGGTGCGCTCCCAGAGCGCTGGACGAGCCTTGGCCGAAAAGTCCAGGGACTACTTCAGGCACTCCACGGAACTCCTCTCCAGGTACAAGGTCAGACCGGAATCATCTGGGTTCCTCCTCATTTCTGAACCCGGGGAGTCACTCGGGTCCTCCGGGATGTCTCTGCAGTCCTCTCCGGGGCTCGGACGCCGCCCGGCGTCAGGCTTGGGGAGGCACAGCAGGAGAGAAGGTGCTGTTGACAGCCTCGATGAAAAAAAAAACCAGCTTGACCTGTGCAGTAGTTCCCATCCATGTCCAAAGAAAAAGAAAAAAAAGAAAGTTATAAATTTAATGCACCCTTAGTTGATAACAAATAACAACCCTCGAATTGACACCTCAGCAGCTACTAATACAATGGGCTCCCCTTAACTGGAATCTGACACGGATCGTCTCGAAGGAAAATGCTCGGGATGAGAGAAATGATCAACGAATCTTTGAGAAGCTTTCATATCACTATAGGGCTCCTCTGTACAGTAGAAACTCGTGACTATGAGTTTACCCTGTGTAGTCTTCACATTGCTGAAAAAGAGTCGCATGCGGGTGTCAAACGCATCTCATGGACTGTTTTTTTTTACTATGAACTCAGCAAAAGGTCATGGACTCCTGTGTTACAAGGACACAATAATAAAAAAATAAAATGATATTAGTAGATGTCAACGCCACGTCGTTGCTATACTTCAGATTTTATATGTGGTGCGGAGGGAAAGTACCATAATTTCGTTTTTTCCACCATCGTTTCTATATTTATACTCTCTATATATCCCAGTTGTTGCAGTGCTCATATGCACACTGCCCTGCTGGAGATTTTTTTAGTGGACTGGCGACAATTTCGTGTTAATGTCTATTATATGTCATTTGTAATATAATAAATTGCGTGGCCGTCAGTACTGTGCACGACATTTTCCTCGTTTTCACGTGACAACTGATTCAAAAAATATAGTGCTACAACATGACCGGGCGATATTATAGAAATTAATAGTAACAATGTAATGCAAAGCCGAATTGGGACTCCTTGAGTAACCTCCTCGTCATCCCTCCCTCCCAGTGAGTCTCAGTTGACCACTGGACCCCTGTCTTGTCTGCTGTTGCGACTCAGCAGGGTCCTCTGTGCTAACACTGTTTTCTCCGCGGACCCCTTGAACTTACTCCTCCAGACCTTGAACACAGCTCTTGACATCTCGTTCTTTCAGTGGGTCAACTGCGCGGCCATTGGGAGGAGACGAGTTCCAAGGTCCAAGCTCGGCGGGACAAGCTGAACGACCTCCTGACGGACAACCAGCAGTTCGAGTCCAAGCGGCGAGAGGTCGAGTCCTGGCTCAATCGCATGGAGTCCTGGGCGGCCAGGATGGGACCGGTGGGCAGCGAGCCAGACGTCCTCGAGGCTCAGGTCAGGGAGCAGAAGGTAAGCTGAGATCTTGATTCCATCATGTTGATGAAGCTTCGTATGTAGCATCTCTACCCACTGCTTCACTATCGATTGGTTCCACAATGAAATATTACGCTGTCACAGGCAAAAAGCAGTCATTTTTCCTTCCTTTATCGACTCCTTAGTCAACTTTTTGCGACCTCGCGTTGTTTCTTTGCGAAGACAAAGCTTGTTCGACCAGCACAAATGATGTTTGAATAACTCACTTGGTCTCTGGCTTCAGTGACGACTTAACCTCGGGATGTACGTAGGATATTATATAGGATATGAGGCTATATTATACTTAGGACTCTATTCATTTACACACTGTCAATTGGAGATGGAACAGCCAACCCTTTATGTCGTGCTCAGATAAGTCATTGTGACAGGAGTTGTATACTGGGTGCGTCAGAATTTGCTTGCTATCGCTGTGGCTACTTCAACAGCTCCCAGTATTGACAAAACATCTACTGCTGCACCAAGATTACCTCCAGGGGCAAGCATAGAAAACTCATAGGCAGTTTCCCTTTCAAGACATACCTCTATGTCATTTTAATGTGTTTTTAAGAAGAGCAAATGAAGCTGATCGACGGTGAGAGGTCGTCCCCGTGAAACAGAATGAGCATTAGAGTGAACTAACACTTCCAAAGTGCATTTGTATTACTTTTTAAAGGACTTCTTTGGACAAACTTTTGTCGAATAGCTATTTACAATGGCTGAGCAATGGTTCATTTTTCTGCTTGCAACCTTCCAAAACAGTACAGCCAGGTCCTTCTGTGATTGTCCTTGTGATTTCAACATCCTGTGGCATCGCTTTTTGCTTATCGTCTTGGACAGGTACTTCCTTGCTCACAGTCCTGTCACAGACCTTGTTCCCAGCCAAATTACTGTCCAGTAGGCATCGATATCTTGGAGCTACGCAGCATTTTCTATATAGCACGTTAACCCTTGCCCACCCGGTACAAATGAATCCGGATAAAAGCAATTTTCCTCCTTGAACTGATTCTTACCTAAAGTCGGGCTTCGAAAAAAACAGCAGCAAAAAATGATTCTTGCTCCAAAACAACTCCCCCAATGCTATCGATGTATGTTCATTAGCTTATAAGAGAGCAAGTCAGTCAGTTATTTTGGACTGTTGTTTTCTTGCCTTCTACAGCAGCCAGTGAAGCATGAGCTGATTTTTGCTGTTTTCACCTGAGTTGCGTTGAATCTGAGACTCGAGTCTGTGGACTCAAGTTGGACTTGAGCTGTGAGTTTTCTGAGTCGAGTCCAACTTGTACCCATCACTTCTGGTTTCTTGTACCGCTGCAGCTTCAAGTTTAAAGGTTCAAATTTCCTATTAAGTCTGATACTTTGGACAAAAAACACACATTGTGACTGCTAACATCTTGTATGCTAAGCTTAAAGTCCTTCCCCTAATCTGTCATTCTTACTACATACCATATACATACTTTGCCTCAAACATACACATGAGCCATTGAATGAAGGCGTCTTGTAGGAGTGTTCATGGCAGTGGGAAAAAGGGGATTCTCAAGAATCAAATCTGTGCCAGAAGACATTTGGCCACCATCAAGAGTTGACCTGAAGCCATTAGATGTTTGGATTAGGAATGTGCTAAGAAGTTGTGGGGGCTGATGATGGTGACATTGACCTGAAGGAGAAGATTGAGATGACTTCTACAGCAGCTGTGACAAGAACGATGCGCTGTCGACTCTCAGGAGTGACTGCCACTAATGGGGGATACTTTGGAAGGGTCACAAGTATGTGATGAGCCACAGTCCTGACAACCGGGCTTTGCTCTGCAGCTGCCACACGCATGCGGTGCACCTGATGCATTGTATGACTTTCCTCGGTCCTCGGCCACCAATTGTCTGGCAGAGTCCCAATCACTACGACTCCTCCAAACTGCAGCCTCCTCCGGGCCTGTCTGGTTGGCTTTGGTCCAAGAGATGCCCCGAAAAAAGTGCACTTCTTGAGTGACTAAATCCACTCGTTCGTTCACTTCGGTCTCGCCCAGCCCCGATCTCAGAGCTCGCGGGGTCTGGACGAGATTAATGGCCATCACTTGAGGAGGAGCAAAAAGTGGCAAAATAAATTGGGAAAATGGCCACCGTCCATTAAATTCTTATCACTCAACAACACCTGGATGAGAAAGCTGAAGTCTGGACAGACAAGAATTCGCTTCGGGGAACTCCAGAGATGGAGCCATTCTTGCTTCTGCACCAACATTATTTATGACTGAGGCAAAAAAATGGAGCATTTTATTATCATGGGTCTGCTGACAGCCTTCAGACATGATTTACGTCCCTTATTTCACGCTACTTGGCAACCCTTTTTCTAGAGACGACTCGGGTGTCATGAGAACAGGAGGCTTTTATCAATCTGTGCTCTATGAAGCGTCTCTAATCCATGGTAGTTTGACCAATCATATCAAGCTCTGAGCCAGAGTGACCACAAAGTTAACGTTTAAGATAGATTTCCACCAAAACAGCACTTACTCGTGGAGTGAGATAAACTTTCTGCGTAAACACGTGTCTTCTTCATCATTTTATCTTTAAGCCCCACTTATGTAGTTAACACGCGCAAATGAGTCTGCAGCTGCTGTATCTTATCGGTGGCTTCAACTTTCCCACTCCCCCCTGGCTTTTAAGCAGCTCAAAAGTGTTGTCGATTGGCGGAACATTCTTTTCTCTGCAGCCGCCCAAAAAATGATCCTCGATCACACACCTTGATCTTATCTCTCGGCCAGACACAGATAAAAACATCCTTGCGGAATCCAAACGAGGAATTTTGCACCGTCTCGATCTCTTCAAGTCCTCAATTCTTTGCATTCTCAATGTCAATCGGAGTCATTTGTATATTCACAGTTCTGTCGCACCCTGTAACTTTCCTTGCCCCGCTGCTGTTTTGTGTCACCCTGTACAGTGACGTCGGCATATATGCATCGCCTTGGGACTACGTAGGACCTTGATGCACACGTTCAGCGGACATGTGGAACCCCTGTCCATGGAGTCACAGGGTGGAGTGGAGCACACAGGGTGGGCCACAAAAAACGACCCACTTCTGGGGGGTGACATCTCATCTACTGTGGCGCCTCCTGACAGGGACAGGGTGGCGAATGAAAGGAGGCATTAGAAATTGTCATACCCAATTCGACTCAGAGCATTTGAAACTGTATTGGATGAGCTACAGCTCATGTGCCATACAGATGTCAACCCTGGACCTTCAGTACTGAGCCTTTGAGACAGTTTTTAAAGTTCTGCAATGCTGGTGCCGTCTTTCCGGTGTGTGGAAGACCCTCCTGCACAAGTCCTCATCATTGTGCGAGATCTGGACCTCCTCCCTGATCAACTCCTTCATCTCCTCCATGGACACGTGGATTGCAGAAGCTGTTGCTCTTTGAGAATGCGATAAAAGTTGCTATTTAACATTACTACTAAGTACGTACAACTTCACTTGGGTTGAACAATTGGATCTTTCTCGGCGCCAAAAACGTCCTCGACGTAGGTGCCATCTACACCCTCAATGTGGCGTCAAGGGTGTCCTCGCACCTCTCCTCGATGCGGCTGACCAAGTCAGCACCATTCTTGGGCACCGAGTCGCAGATGGCGGCCACCAACCTTGCCCGGACCGCAAAATATAGAGGATTGCAGAGGCCAAAGACGGTGACACGTTTTCGGACAGTGCCTTGGATACGGAGCGTCCTTGTCCTGGCAGGCAGGCTCTACAGGCTGCCGTCCGCGGCCTCGTTGTGCTTTCGAAGGGGCTTCACAGTCCTACCCGGGCTGGATGCGTCGGTGACCTTGACGAGGTCACCGACAGTCACGCCAGCCTTGACCACACCAACCATCTCGCAGCGCTTGGCCTCGTGAGTCCAGACGCTGCAGTGAGCTGGTGTGTGAAGGTGTTGCATGGGGGTGCGGGGTTCTGATTCACGGGGAACAAGTCCACTGATTTTAGCGCTGCTCTGAACTGAAACAAATTGAGTTGTTTAAGGTTTCAGCTCAAGCAAGAATCTGGCTGGAATTTGACATATTACATATTATTCGAGAAGAACCCGATGTTCAGCTCATCACTGCGCATCCAGTGATGGATGTAGCACGCAATGATGGTGAGGACACGAGGATTTGACTGCATTTTTTTGTTTTACAGTCCTACCATGCTGAGGTTCACCAGTACAAGTCTCACCTTGAGGAGCTGAACCAGTTGACTCAGGACTTGATCTCCTCCTACCAGGAGGAGGACGCGACCAAGCTCAAGAAGATCACCGAAATCATCAACCAGAGGTAAGTCTGCAAGCGCACAAACGTCTTACTAGGGCTAAACCAAAGCTGTTGCTGTTGCGCCAGGTATGACCAACTGAACGCCAGCGCCGCGGACCGCGGGAAGTTGCTCTTGTCCGGTGGAGGAACTTGTCCGTCCGCGGCCGAGTTGATGGCGCGCATGGACGCGTTCGTCACGTGGGCGGAGACGGCGAAACAGAAGCTGGAAAACTTCGAGAAGGAGAAGGAAGTCAACAAGGAGGTCCTCAAGAAAGGGGCGGTGAGTACAGACACAGAATAACAACAGAAAATACGAATGATCCCAAGATGGGGCCAGTACGCGACATCTGAGAGAGTCCCCGGACGAGCTCGAGTGCCTGGAGGGCACCGAGGACGTCTCGGAAACAAAGAATTCCTCCACCGTCGTTGTTCCTTTGCACTCTACGAGTCGTAAGGTGTCATCACTTGATCCAGATCAACTTCATGTAGTGGAGCTTTCGACGCTTGTCCGCCAGATGTCACCACTGCCAAGGGGGCAGCTTGCTCTCGGTCCGTCTGGCTCTCTCCTGGCTGGTGCTGCCACCTGCCGGAGAAAAGCGTGGACATCATCTGTGGGTGCTGGAGACAGTAGACTTATCTTTATTGGATTTGTTCCTGTCAGCAATGCCTATAAAAAACAGAAGCCTCGTCCCAAAAACTCGTATACAGGGAAATCTTGGTGTTCACCTTGACATTGCTGTAAAGGCTCAGTTACACTGAGGTAAACTTGCTGCTCATCAGTCATCGTCCTCAGTTTTGCTCTTGTCGGCTGGGTCGGCCTGGCGGGTCAGCCTCACCTCTAAGTCCGTCCATCTGCGGACTGGGTGAAGTTTGAGATGTGCAGAACAAAGCATCGAGTAAGTACGATTACGCAGTTGGTGCCGCTCGACGGCGTGGTGGACGCCAAGTACATTCTGGAGGGTCAAACATTGAATAAAATTAGAGCTGAGACCCTTTTTGACTTATTGAGCTCTCATACACATTCATGTTCTTGATGAGGTTGGACCTGTTTTCACTCATCCAAGTTATGCAGGCATCAAGCAGCAATGAGCATAGGAGAAGTCCAACTTTTTGAAGAATGAAAACACGATGACGAAGTAATTTTTGTGAAGAGCACTCGAATTGGGTGAACTAGAGATAATCAGACCTTTCTCAAGTTGCCAATTTTTTGTGAAAAGAAATTACCAAAATCACTTTGAATGGAGTTTCTCGAATGCCCCCAAACTCTCCCCGGCCTTTGTACGTACACGCATTGCAATGCACACCAACACCAGTGGGTAGACCAAAAGGGGACCAAAAGTGCTGAGAAGCCTTTGTTCCAGCTGGCACCACTGTGCTGCAAGGGCTCCACCGACCTGGGCACGGTGAATGGTGCAATGAATCTCGAGATTCACATTTAAGGACATCTGCAGAATGTCATTGAGGGCGAAGCAACTCAATGTTTACCCTTGGACCAGCCAGAGACACATGGAGCTGTTCAAGTTGAGGTCATCTGCTGACACCGAAGGGCAAATTGGTCAGTCAGCACTGAGAGAAGACCTGAAAGGTGCCCAATTTGAAGTCCTCAAGGTCAAAGTCAGTCTCTTGGTCCTTTGGACCTGCTCTGTACAGTGGCCTCTGGGTCCCTCCAGAGTGGTGACCTGTGGGCCTGACTGGACCTCGAGGAAGGGACAAGCCATGTCGACCGCACTGACCTCCCCCACCCCCTCCACTGTTGCCCCGGGGCCGGGGGCGCACATGTTTGTGTGCTAGCAATTGTTGTCCCTCTGGCCTGCAGCAAGTCAGTCTTACAGTGTCTATCTGAGAAAACGGGGCCACACAAGAGGTCCCAGGGGCAACATAAATAGCACAGAAATGGATATTGGCTCAACATCCCGGAAAACTTCTTCAAAGCGAGATCTAGAAATTCGGGAATTCAGTAACAAAAAAATGCATGACAGAAAAAAGAATCTCTCCTCGCTCATACTCAAGTGCTCATTTCATTTCGGAGCCAGGGTAGAAGCTGAGGGTGCGCTTGAACTGGCCGACTTTTCCCAGCTCCGGCCGCTGCTGGAGCTGCGCAGGCTGGCGGCGGTGGCGGGCCGAAATGTGCATGTGCAGCCCCGCCGGCAGCGCTGAAGGTGCTCCAAATCCGGGCAAGAAAGCAGGGAAAAATTTGCTCGGGTCAACGCGCCTTTGGCGGAAAAATAGCAAATGGAAGAGAGATGAAGACACGAAAACCAAAACCCTTGGGAGAAGATAAGAAGAAGAAGGAGAAAAGTGAAAGCAGTGAAAAGTTAAGTTTTAACTTTTGCGAGAAACGTGCTTGCTTCTGATCAGCCAGACATTTCTTTTGCTAATTCTTAGCCCGGAGTCTCCACGGAGCTTAGAGGAAGGAAAAAAAAGGGTTGAGAGATCTTAATAAGTTCTCTCCTGTCTCCTTTTTGTGCGTGTCCACGTGTGCGTGTCGTAAGAAGCACCTGGACTCCCACACGAAGCTGAGGGGTTGAAGGCTGCCCAGGGGCCGCCAGAGGCTGCCCGAGGCCGCCCAAGGCCGCAAAGGCAGTTCGAGTATGACGACGATATTGCTCTCCTGGCCTTTTTTTGGGGGGGAGGGAGAAAACTCCTCCAATTAAGATAGAGTCTTTCGATCCAACGTTTATTGACACAAAGGCTCTAAGTTGCTCATTTTATACGGCACAGACAGAGTCGTAAAATAGCCGTCAACACGTGAGCGTGTGAGCCAAAAAAAGCCGACTGTGCGGGAATGAACAGCTGAGTACTTAAAGTGCTGTTTGTTTGTTTGTCAGACATTTAGCCCTCACTGCGCCTTATGCAATGCATACTAATAAGGAGAATTATTCCTCTCTCTCTCTCTGAAGGCTCCAAAGGCAGGACAGAAGCTTAAATAAATTGACTAAAGACGCGCTTGCACGTGTGGAAAAGCGAATAATTGTGTTTGCGCATCTTCCGCCAACCCTTTTTTTTTTCTTCCTTCCACTCAAGTGCGAGATGAGGAGACCTCAAGAGGCTTCGGAGAGTGGAAACAATTATCTGGCCGTGTTTGACCCTGCTCCTACCTCATTTGCTCCTTACACACATGCACACACGCATGGAAAGCAAGGGTTTTTGCAACCGGGTGGATGGGGCGGGCAGGCAGACGGGCAGGCAGACGGGCACGCCCAGAGTCCGGTGCGTCCCGGACGCACCAGCAGTGGGGGACGAACAAGGGGCGGGCAGACAGGCCCAAGCTTGACATGAGCCCTGCTGATCCTGGATTCCCTTTGAGCCTGAGCTGTGGAGACGCTCTGCAGTGGCGGCCAGAGAGATCCAGAGACCTGACTCGCGGACCCCGTGTGTGGCGTCCATCTCCATGTCAGGAACTGTTTACTTTATTTTATAATAACAAATGGTCTTCTTTGGGATCAATCCCCCGGGATCCCTCCCTCTGTGGTGGACGGGCGGAAAGACCTTCCCCGTCGTCATCGTGTGTGACTTCCACCACACTCCTGCGGCCTCCGCCGGAGCCACCTTCTCCTTCCACTTGTCCCTCTTTGTGTTGGTCCCTCCATTGGACAGCAGAAAATTCCCCATGTCTCGCCAGTGCACAAAACTCATATATGAGAGATAGGAACCAAGAAAGTCTCTCTCTCTCTCTCTGTCTCTCCTGAGCTGCTTTCTCCACTCCCTCATGGGCGTTTCGCTCTGCAATTCGCCGTTCAAGATCCAGAGAGGGGGAATCCGACTCAGTCGAGGCACGAAGGCCTCTCCATTAATACAGCTTCCTCAGCTGTTTTCCTCGGAAAAAAGAAGTGGAAAGAGCAAGAAAATTCTTTCTCTTCTCAAGGAAGAGGGAAAACACTACTGTGTGAGCCTCAAAAAGGAAAAAAAACCCTACAATTTCAGGATCTTTGCCCAGGTCTCGAGTGCAAATGTGTCCAAGACTTGAGTCTGCGAATAAGTGATTTCTTCCAAGTCACCACTTGGCCTCTGGATCCGCGTTCAAGATCAAGGCCCAGCAGTGATTCGCCCTCTGGCTGGCCCGACCCCCAGGATGTCATTTTTTCTGCCTCACACTGTAGAGTGGAAAAAGTTGTGAGGCTGCGGCAGAGCGCGATTTATTGCCTGGCGAATTAAGTGAAAAAGGTGTCCATGTGAGCAAAAGGCAAGGAGGAAACACTGCAAAAAAGGCTCCTTGATTACGTTGAACTCCAAGAGGTGTTTGAATCCCGGTGGCGGCCAAAGATTTCCACCGAGTCTGGATAATTAAAGCGTAAAACTTTGTGCCATAAATTAAGGGCGCGCGAGAGCGGAAAAGTTTTAGATTTGCGCAATCATATCTGTGTCCTTCTCCACCTTCGCCCACAGCTTCAACCTCCTCCGCGCCCTGTGGGACCCCACAGACATGCACACAAGTGCCAGCTTTTGCTTCCCTCTTGTAATTATACCAAACTCATCAAAGCTCTGCTCTTTTGGAGTTGCTTTGATGTGGCAATCTGTAATGAGGCCGACACCAGAGAGAGGATTGCGCCAAACAGCATGGGGGAAAAGATGTCCTGGCGCAGAAAAAGATGCCAAACAGATGGAGCCTGGATGAAAGTCATTCCAGTCTTGCTTTTAGACATCCTTGAACCACTCGTAAAAGGACATTTGAAGACTCCTTTTCCCATATTTGGGGGGCTTTCAATATTTTTTCCCCTTTTTAGATATTTTGGGAATTTGTAGCTCCTCTGAAATCTCGAACCAGCACGAAGGGATGGCAGAGAGGAAGGAAGGACTTTCAAATTCATTATTCACGTCTGATGCTTCCCACAAGGAATCAGCAACTACAGTCTTCTCCACCAGACAAATTAAGCAGTTCCTTCTCTCTCTCTCTGTGACACACACATACACACACACACACACACACACACACACACTGTGATCAATTCATGCTGCAGAATGGCAAATATAGGAGCTTCTACAGGAGATTTAATCTCTTTACCATTTCCCACAAGACCATTTTTCCTGGAGGCAAATTAGACACACGTGTAAAGCCCTGTTAAGGCCCTCCTGCCCTGCACTGCCTGCCTGCCTGCTGGCCGGCCGGCCGGCCGGCCGGCCGACCTGCCGCCCTGCATGTATGCATGCCTGCCCGCCTGTATGTCTCAGCTGCGCTAGGCCAAGACCAGCGAGAAAAGCTGTAACCGCACACACTTTCCACTATTTTCTTTCTTTCTGCTGGGTGCGTGCTGTTGTTCACTGTGTGTGAGAGAGAGACAGAGAGAGAGAGACAAAGCAGCTTAAGCACGCACGCACGCACGCACATGCAGGAAAAAAGGGTTAGTCAAGGGCCCCTGCCGAGCTAGGGAAGGCCACAAATCTCCACCAAACAAAAAACAACCTAAGACTTTATCTCGCTGAAGAAGGTGCTTTCAAGTAGAACTTGCAGAGTCACAGCACTTGCACACTTGTTGATGGAGATCCTGTCTGATGGAGGCTTCTCCCTCTCTGTCAAGCATCCTTGATTAAGCCTGCATGAGAAAAGTACACAGATATTGGCAAAAATGAGGGGAAAAAGCAAACTTTTTTGCATCTACTGCATTTGCAGCAAGGAATTCTGATCACAGGCCGAAAATTGGAGACCTTAGTCACGTCCGCGCTTTCCCATCTTTTTCCCCCCTCCTTCAGGCCAAGACGAAGTGGTCAGAGGCCTCCCCACAAGGCACATTTGGGCCCATTATTTTGCCTGCCCAACGTCCGTCGACCCCCACCCCCCTCAGAAATAATCTCCACTTGTGCGTAATAATGATACGTGCGTGTCTCGTCGAGTTTCCGGTTAGTTGGAATCCATCAGAGGTGCACGCGTGCGTGATTGAAGCGGGCTTGGGGCTGGACTCTGCAGCAGATCTGGAGACAATGAAAGAAGTAGTTTTGCTTTTTTCACTTCTGGAAAGTCTCACTTGATTAGGAAAATTTGGGAAAGCACAGACTTGAGTAATTTTTGGCAGCTGCTTTTTTCTTCTTTTTTCCCTTCAACGTCCCGCTCACAACCGCTGTCCAACCAGGAAAGTTTGTGCCTGTTCTGCTACTGCGAATGAGTGAAGCAGAAAAGGAACGTGGGTGGACTGGTCAAAAATGAAAGTTCCCGCATACGAGAATTTCCCTCTTTATATATTTACTTTTTTTCTGGTTGTTTTACGTTCATGAAAGGGAAAAAAAATGAGCTCTTGTGCGGTCAGATCCTAATTCTTTTGCCCCCTTTTTTCCGCTGTTGAGCGTACGAATATTGCGGGAAAAAAAAGGCAAGAGGTCATTTTCCCTCCCTCCCTCTACTCTGCTCTGCTCTGCTGTCCCTGATGTTCCGAGCCATAAATGGCTTCTGTTTTCAACACAAAAGAGAAAAAAGCACCAAGCTGAGCCAAGGGGAGGCAAAGTTGCCATCAAAAAAAGGCTCTGTTGTTACTTGTTTCAGCATAAAATTTGCAGAGAGACACACAATTAGTTGGCCACTTGAATCATCTTCCTGTTTGTGAAGACTTCAAAGCAAAAGCTTAATCAGTTAAGAGTCTTTTCTGACAAGTTTCAGTACAGCCCAGCCATCTTTTCCTCTTTCAGTCAAGGCCTTCTTCTTCACCCTCCCCCTTCAGAGCTAAAATATAAGGAAAATGCAGGCAGGCAAACTTTCCTCTCTCTGTACAGTGACTTTTTCTTCTTCTTCTTGTCCCTCGAGTGCAACAAAGGGAAGAAAGACCTTGTTGATTTTCTCTTGATTTGCACCAATCTTCTGTTGAGGGGGTCAAAGCACAATGCTTCTCTCTCTGTCTCCTCCCCACCCCTTGGGGATTACTTGACACAGTCCTCAAATTGACACGGAGAGAAATTGGGTAAGGATAATCTAAAAATAAGCCCATGTTGGCACCAAATGATTGGCAACGCTGATCATGTTTGAGCTGGGATTATGGCGAGGATATTGCATTATCGCCTGCCAGCCTTTTTATTTAGCATGTCAAATGAGAAGCACTGTTTCTGGGTGAAGGAACAGACGGACGGACGGACAGACAGACAGACAGACAGACAGACAGGATGGAGATTCAGACAGTTGCCATAAAAAGTAAATGAAACGCTTGATTGAGAAACAGGATAGCCCAGCAGCTGATCAATCAGCTGACACTCTAAAAGTCTGCCATGAAGGCCACAATGTTTCGCTCTCGCACTTTCTTACATCCATGAAGCTTCAGCACTGCTGGCAGACGTTAACTCAGGTTTCATCCAGAGCTTCTACATTGTTTGGTTGGTCGGTATCAAACAAAACTTGTGAATCTCCTCTTTCATTACATCCCAGCCAGACCGTCCTGCAGCCAGAGACACCACTTTGGCAAAGTGACTCTCCCTGTAGTGAATGGAGGTCACCAAAGTGTTCACATATTTTGTGTGTGTGTGTGTGTGTTGGGGAGGAACTAGTGACATATTTGGAAAATTTGCAAATATGAGAAGTTCTCCTTTTTCACTTCCTTCCTTTTTCTCTCTCTCCCCATTTGCGAGATAGATCCTGGCATAGCATAAGATACAACATTTTTTCCCGCCTGTTGAACATGCAGCACCCGCGCACACACACGCACACATGCATGTATTGGCTACAAAGAAGCAAGACTGCCAAGGTATGGAGCATTTATTCCTCTTCCTTTCTGGGAAATCTAATTTTCTTTCTTTGGCAAGGACTAATATCCTTGAATAAATCAGATCCAGGGCGGGAAGAGAAAAGAAGAGAGCTTCACACATGTGCTGGCTAACAGCAAACAACACACTCACACACACACACACAGGCTCGTGAAAGTGACAACTTGCAGCAAAAAAACAAACAGATTTGAGCATTGCTCGACATTGGTGGTCACTTGGAGCCTCCCCCCAGAAAAAAAAACATTTCCCCCTGCTTTTACACATGCCCCCTTTTTTGGAAGGGGGCAGGAGAGCTCATTTACCAGGTATCCATTGCGTAATTAACCTGCACATCTGTAGGCAAACGTGACTCAAGAGGGGGAGAGGAGAAAAACTCCACCAAACAGCTACACAGTCAACATTTTCCACTTTTCATTTATCAGGTGAAAAAAAATCAACCTCCTCCCCTTCCTTGCACACTTATTTCCTGCTGTCTGGTAGAGTTGCCAGGTTATTTAGTACCGTAGAGAATAAATGGGCCTTGCACGCATCAGGGAGAGCAGCAATTCTCCAAGGGACGAAAAAAGTATTAACGTCTCATACGTGCGTGTGCGTGTGTGTGCGCGTGCGTGTGTACACACGCGCACACGCGCGCAGCTGCTCATTGATTGAGCTCCAGGCAGCTGCCGGGAATGTGGGAAAGTGTGCGAGGTAAAAGTGCCCACTGGACCAAAAAAAAAAAAGTTGGCAAAATTATGTCGAGCAACTCGGCTTTTATAACGAAAGTTTGAGCTTTTTTTTCTACTTCTTCTTTTTTTCGAAAGCCCCCACAGCTGTGGCTGTGTCTGCGCGAGTAGCGATGACAACTGCGCATGACTGCGCGCCTTCTCTCTGGCCCACACGACCAGCCTGTAGTAGTACATGAAATATAGTGGGAGGAGAAGAAGCCCCCTTATTGCACGGAGGAGAAGGATGAAAATGGAGGCACAAAGTTTCACTGCTTCTTCTCTGCGTGTCGGTGCCAGCACCATGGATGACCCAGAATCGGCTTCTCCATCAACAATTCTTTATTTACTGCCTTAATCCTGCCAGCAAAAGTTGGGGAAAAAGTGTACGGAGAAGAGAGAAAGAATTTTCTGCGCTTCCTCATGAAGGAACGCCGAAATCGGAAAATTGGGAAAGAGGAGAAGACGCTTTTGTCGATAGATAATTAGCAGCCGGCGCTGCCGGCGCTGCCGGGATCCAGTGCGAAGCTGGAGGACTTTTTTCAAGAGGACTCGCGAAAAAAGTGCGTGAAAACGGATCAAAGGGACTTTTTTTCCTGTCTCCCTCGCCAATGTTTTCCCCCCTGGGAATCTTGGCTTAAAAGGAATAAGAGCAGCACTTGGACATGGACTCGGATTTCACAGAGGGACGGACGGCCGGATGTAACGGAAACACCTTTATGCGCACTCGCTCGGCCGGACAAAGACGGCCAACCTGGCACCTCGACCAGACAACAGCGCACTCGGCCGGACAAGCGAGGAAGAGGCTGCACAGAGAAAATACTTGCTACAATCTTGCAGTCCCATAAATGTCGACACACAATGTTTTTTGGGCCGTGCGCCGGAGGGGGGAGGGAAGAAAGGCCGGAGGCCAAAAAAGGCTGCCCGATAAAGAAGCCTTGGCAGTCCTGGGTGCGCTAGTTAAAGGAGGAAGGAAATATTTGTGATCTGTGATCTGCCAAGGCTCACAAGAAGACGACAAACATGAATCTGTTTCGCGAAGTTCGCCGCAGGCGCTCGGCCAGTCAGGAGGAGAAGAAAGCGGCCACTCCCCCTGGGCACGCCCCGCTCGCCGCCGCCGTCGCCGCCGCAGCCGCAGCCGCAGCCTCCACTTCCGCCACAGCGGGACACGCCACGGTGGCAAACGGGCACGCCTCCTTGAGGAGGAGTCTCCTGCCGCGTTCGCGGACAGCCTCAAACGACCTCAGCGCCATCCTCAAGGGAGGCAGCTGTGGAAACAGCAACAGTAGCAACAGCACCAAGGGCACCATGTCGGCATCAGCCTCGGTCAGCAAAGTGACCGACTGGTCCTACTGCCGCCCGCCGCAGAAGCCGCAGGAGTACCCGGTGCAGCAGACGCGGCGGACGCCGCAGCGGCCCACGGTGCGATCCGCCAGCCTCGGCCGCAACCGCCGCGGTGGCGGACACATCAGATCCATCACCGTGTCAGACTTCAGGGAGGCCGAGGACAACAACCTAAAGAATCAGCAGAGCTTTTCCACCTTCAAGCAGACGAATGAAGTGATGAAACGCTCGGAGGTACAGAACAAGCCGCAACAGCCGCGCCCGCTGAGCGCAGATCTCTCTATTGCGCGGCTGGCGGTGGCGGCGGCGGCGGCCGCTGATGAAAGCGCAGAATTTTCCTCGCTAGAGTCACTCTTAGACGAGGACGGCAACTTCGTGGTCGCGGCCTTGGACGGCTTCAACCCCCTGGCCTTGCTTGACGAGGCTGAGGAGGAGAACGCCACCGATTCAACCGTGGCGGCCAAGAAGTTGCTTGTTTCCTCACTGGACAGCCTGGAGAGCTGCAGCAACAGTTCCAGCAAGTCGTTGCCTCGCGCTGCCTATGGGTCCATCCAGGTCAAGGTCCAGGAGATCAAGCAGCAGTTGAACGTGCTCAGGGCAACGACAACCACCAAGGCTCCGGTGAAAAAGAATCTCCAGCTCTTCGGACTCGTCTCTTCTCAAGACTCGCCGCGATCGGTGTCTCCAGCCGCTGCCACCAAGACGGCCGCCACAGCGGCAAGCAACAGCTCGTCTCCTAGCACGTTGTCGCCGTGCAGCAGCAGCAACAGCAACAGCTTCAACAACAACACGTGCGGGCCTGCGAGGCCGCAGGTGCTGCGGCTGCCCCACAGCCACTCCTTCAACGGCTTCAGCGGCAAGGACGCGGCCGTGGCGGTGGCGGCGGCGGCCGACGGAAGCTGCCAGCAGCAACGCACGGCCAAGACGCCCGCGTCGGCCTCGAGCTCGGCGTCGGTGGGTTCGAACTCACAGCAGGACAGATTGATTTTCTTCTTTGATATCATGAACACTCAGGAAAAGATTGCCAAGGTGAAGTAGCCATACATACCTTAGCAAGGGGGGGGGGGAGGGGTCAATCAAGAGATCTCACTCAATGTTTACTGACCATATCCTATGCACATTATAGTATGTCCTGTTGTTGTCTTCTTTTTCTCGCCTCATACGATTTGTGGTCGAGTCCTCTTCAGCTCGGGGTTGTGATTTATTAAAGTCCATTACCACTCTATAAGGGGAGGAAGTTTTGTAGCAGAGGCTGTCCGAGGCTGTCCGAGGCTGTCTGAGGCTGTCTGGAGCCTCGGCCTCCATTTCCATGGATGACCCTTGACGTCTCAGAAATTATTTTCTGCAACAAATATGGCTGAGAAGACGGAGCCTTTTTTCCCTCTAATAGTCTCTCTCCTTCTCCACTTTGCATGGAGGTCGTGTAATCCTCACCCTGCCTTCAAGGCCTAAGCTGCTCCAGCCATTTTGTCAACACTCTGGGCCAAGCATGGACTCTGCCCAGGTCTGGATGAGTGGCTCAGGACACATTTTGCTGAGCATCTGGCCTATCCTTTCCCTTTTATTCGTGTCAAGACACCAGAACCTTTTCTGTAGTACAAGATATTGTCATGCAGATGAGAGAGGAAGGAGAGAGGGAGAGGAGACTTTTCTCTACCAGACAAACGTGTGACAGGTCTTCGGGAGTAGGACTCATAGTGGGACACCTGGACATCTGCTCTGCCAGACATGTAGATTTCAAGTCCTGGTCCACACATTTTCAAATGCTCCACACTGACAGGGTCCAGGTTTGTGGGCAAGGGTGTGCGTATGTGTGTGTGTGTGTGTGGGTGTCTGTGAGCAACTCTGCTAGGCCAGCCCTGAACAAAAGTGTCTGGTTGAGTCTCCTTCAGTCCCTGCATCATTCTCTTTGATACCAGCAGCTGCTTGCAAAGCCAAAACTTTTTCTTTCTCTCCTCCTGAAACATCTCTCATTTTTTCTCTGCTCCTCCATTTCCCATACACACAAGGTGGAAGAAGAAGAAGAAGAAGAACTGATGCAAGCAGAGGCCCTAAACGGCCGTCCTCTTGTACCTCATACGGCCCATACCAACTCTTAAGGTCCGATTACCCTGAGATGATTACGCAATTTACTGCAAAAGAGCCGGCAACTCCTCCTGGAGATAAAATCAGGCTGGTTTATATCTGCTGAGGGTTCAGATCTTTGCCTCGACATTTTCTGTTGCTCTTCTTGCTACAAGTGAATTTACACAGCCTTGTTTTTTTGTAGTGCGTTGCTGAAACAGGCTAGAAAATGTTCGTCATGGAACCACATCTTTTGTGTCAGGGGTACCTTGCAAAAGGAGTAAAAACTTTTCCCCAATTTTATTCATAGTGTAACGACTGCTGCTGCTGCTGCTGCTGCTGTAGTCAAAAGTACTTGAAAGTTAACTCAAGGACCTAAGAGAGATTTCTTACTTTGCCAGATACACTTTTTTACCCCCCCTCCTTCAAGTCCTCCTTTCCTTTCTTAACCCCCCCCCACCTTCTACCCATTCTGATTCAGGGGGGATTTCATGCCTAATCTCTAGTGCGCATGAAACAAAGCTTCTTCTGGCCTCGTTCGGCATTTGCAAAACTTTCTGAAGCAGAATTGATGTCATTCCAGACTTTTTGGCCTGGCTTTGCTTTCCATCAAATGCCTGAGTTAATACTCATGAATACTTAGTATTTCTGCTAGCACAGGGTGACTGGAGCGAGGAGGTGGCGAGTGAACTTCAAGTCTCCTTAGTCCACCCTGTAGGTACAGCCATGTCTGCCACAGCACTGCTCTTTTTTTGGCCAACAGAGAATCTTTTAGTGCGATTCCGACTTCCAAGCCTATTTGTTGCTTCCCAAACATCCCAAGAAGCCACTACATCTATCTGTCTCCAGTCTAAATCGAACGTGCGTGCGCATTGGCAGAAAACCGATTCCACAAAAAAAGAGGAGAAGCCTCAGAAGGCACTTGTAGTCTTTTATGCATGCCTCGTCCTATCCATAAAGCGGACGAGAAGAAAATTCCAGGCTTTCTTTCCAGGCTTGCCACTTACCTGAGTGCTGAGCTGACGGATGAAGTCGTCTGGCAACCCTGGATATTTTTCTCTATGTGGTGCGTGTGCGGGGCAAGACTCTCTCATGACATCGCATTCTCTCTCTCTCTCTCTGGAACTACTAAGTCCTCGAATGGCTGCTGCTGCTGTGTGTGGAAAGTCCTTGAGGACTCTGCCTCTTTTCTTCCTATAATTTGATGCAGGTGTGTGTGTGTGTGCGTGCGTGTGTGTGTGTGTGTGTGCATCAGCATTTGCGAAAGAGCCACCGGCTTTGCTGCCAACCGAGGAGAGTCTCGTATAGAGTCAGCCAGAAAAAAAGGAACCACTGCTGACCCACTCGGCCAGACAGCCAAAAATGTCTTCCATCGGCAGCTCGTTCTGGCGTTTGCTTTCAGTCTGAGCTGCACATTGAGTGGGCAAATGGATCCTCGCCAATATCCACATGATGAATGTCTGGTCGAGCAGCTGTGAGAGTTTCCAGCGGAAAAAACCACTCTGGATTGACATATGTACGGAATCATTTTGCCCCAAACACATTCAGGAAATGCATTTCTCATACCTGCTTATCTTTTATTCCATCCGCGTGCTCGTCTTTCCCCTCTTTTCTCTTTCGCGCAGCCAAAAAAAGACCCAGAATCCGAAAAATGTCATTTGTTCTCTCAGTGACCGCACAAAAATGTGTAATGCTGGAAAAGCCAAATTGTTCAATCACAAAAGGCCTACAGAAATCCTGATCTTTTCCGCACCAACAGTTTTCTTCCCTTTCTTCTAGAAAGTCATTTCACTTGCCTCAGGTCAGTGAAATGACTTCAAAATGGCTGACGCAATCAAGGACGGGGCAAAAATCTTAAGCGTTGCTTCAATCTTTAGAGGCTTCCTCCTCGGGTCCAGCGCGACTCAGAACGTGGGGAATTCGCCACAAGACACTGCCAAGCCAGGCCGGAATGCGCACGCACGAGCTGCACACACACAAGTTCCTTCCGGGGCCTACTTGCTTGGCTGGGCGTCCACCTGGGCATCCACCTAGGCCTACGCGTCAGTTTAGGCCTCAATCGTGGTCAGCCAGTTTGACTTCAACTGTTGTGCAGCCCGACCAAGTCGAGGACGAGATGAGGGCGGCCGAAGCCTCCAGCCCGAGCCAGAGGCCGGCCTGAGCGTGTGACGTACAGATTTGAAAGTCGACTGGATGCGGTCGTAGCCAAGCCACAATCACAGCACAATGAATGGAAATTAGGTGAAATTATGGGCCTGGCTGAATGCACTGATACCGGTGCCGAACAAGTAGGCCCCGAACTTTTAGGCAGTTTATTATATTATATAGAATTAGGCAGAACTTTTGGGACAGACTGTAGAACTGAAGAATCATCAACTTGACAGACCAGAAGTTACTTGAAGGAGCTCCCAACGATGAGGATGGCTTTAAAAAAAAGCCTCCCAGGTGCGGCTACAACCGCCAGGTGGCGCCTTCGCCGTCGCCAACTGTGCAGCTGTGACGCAAAAAAGGTCAACTCCTTCATGCTGGTGGTTGGAACTTTGGGGAAATTGAAATCGACCCCCTTTTTTTTCTGCATCCGGCCCCTTTTTTGTGTGTCGTTGGCAGCCAATTTTGATTTCACATACACAAAACGCAGGGGGGGGGGAAGGGGTAGAAGGTGGGGAAGCAGGGGAGGGGCAGGAAATCGCCTTTCATGCACAAACACAATAAATGCAAAGAAGAAAAAGCGACTTCTTTGGGCTGCTTCACTGCTTGACTTCATCCAGCCGCGAAGGCTCTCCCATGGGTGCCGTTTGAAGGCGAAAAGAAGCTTAAGCAATCCCTTATTTTTGCCCCTCTCCCGGTCGAGATTTTTTGAGGCTGAGGTCGTTGATGGCCTCTGGATGGATGACGACGCTATCTTCTGGGGCGTGCGCGCGTGCGTCAAGTTCTCTGTCTTGGTCCAGGTCTGTGTGTGCCAGACAGAGAAGCTCTGTGTGTCGAGCGTGTGTGAAGCTCTGTGTGTGAAGCTCTGTGTGTG
>JAAUXU010007353.1_pt1 | contig 44405 bp, 60 predicted proteins | sample 7278151 | NCBI WGS metagenome assembly JAAUXU01 (sample SAMN14350113, study PRJNA611818) | marine sediment metagenome | isolation source: surface marine sediment (1.8m) | place: French Polynesia: Moorea | collected 2018-08
CACTGGAAAATGTCTGCCTTTGGGTCCAGATTCTTCCATGAAAATTTCAGCCAATTTCATCCACTTTTACCCCCTCAAAAAGCCACTTTTCAGTCCTTTTTGGCATGGCCCCCCATTCAGGTGGCCTCCTTTTGAGCATTCTAGCACCAAAATGGGCAGCTTTGACATTGACCCTGTGTACTGAACATTGTGTCCCAGGATCACATCTACACGTTCCACATCAAAATTCCACTTCAACATGTTTCAGTACAGCGTAAGAGATGCCATCATGCCCGATGCAATCACTTACGGCCAGGACTGCATATTGTGCGGGCCATAGAGGTGTCGCAGGCACAACATTACACTACACTTGTGAGCTCCATTCTCGGCATGACTCCTTTTGGTGCTGTGTTTTTGAAAGTCACCAAACAATTTTGATGTCCCCAAAATTCTCAATTTCTCAAAAATCATCAAATTTTTAACAACATTAAAAGCACATATGAGCTTTTGTCGATAGTTCTGCTATCCCGTACATGTACATCAAGTATTTGTGGAAGCAAAAAAAAAACGTACAAAATGCTTTCATCAAAGTACACTTCAATGCAGGAGGTACAGATGAAGCTCAGTCAGCTTTTGCCATCACTGTACAGTCAAACTTGGGAGGGGGAAATGAAAAAACAGGATACTGGGGGGGTTCAGCTTTCACTGAGGCTGGGGGACCTTCGTGACTGCTCTATCATCTGTAAGTACTTAAAGATATTTCGGTCGTTATGATTTGTGTACTTGGCCATGCTCGCATTTGACCTCTTTCCCAGTCAGGGACCTCGATTTCAATTTGCAATATGTCTCCAGCCCCAATCTGTGCACAAAAAGTGCAAAACTTTGCCCAGGGATGATGACTTTTGTCTGGAGCTGCTGCTGCGTCACTCCCATGATCCGATGGTTGCTGATCATCTTATCCCACTGTCCGTGTACTTCTAATTTCATGTAGAATACAGAATAGTCAATGTTAGCGTTAAAATACGTACGTGTTGGCAAAAATATCAACGATTGCACATCAACCAATTTACAGTCGTGATGACTCCAGTGCACCCTCCAGGACCAAGCCAAATCCTTTGACTCATGTCCTACACCATTGTTCTGTACAGTAAGAAGTACGTGCAACGTGTACGTGTGTGTAGCTGAAACAGAAGACGAACGCCTGTCTTCTGATATTACTCTTTGACGATCAATTTTGAGGTCAACGTCCATGGACCTGGACCATCCCAAGGCCACTTTTGAGGCCGAGGTCTTGAAAAGCAGGGGCGTGCTCAAGCCTCCGACCTCGGCGTCGATCCAAAGACCGGCGAGTCGTCAATATCCTCAATGGAAAGAGTCCCTCGGGCCCCACTTGACACCTAAGATCCGTCTGGAACCTGAACAGCGATCCTCAATCAGATCCGGATCGGATCCGGAAGTGAGGCAGTCTCAGTTGAAGCTCGATATTACTTGTGTCAACAGAAGTGTTATTATATTCGGTACAGACATTTAAGTTACCTCCAAGTACGCACTAGATGTGCACTTCTCTGCAAGCTGGTACTGACTGACTCCTGTGAGCACAGCTGTTACAGTACAATACTGAGACCTGGGCTGCAATGTTTGTTTAGTTTTAGGGATATTGCACAAGCACTTGATCAGACAGGTGTGTGGCTGGAATGTCATACACGCAGACAGGATGATAGCATAATAGTGGATACAGGGAGATATATTAGCCTACGGTACTGTGACGTCATGCTTGCATCATGGTGGAGGCCACCGGCTTCAAGAGTTAGTAAATTTGTCTTGGACAAAGGATGTTTTGCACCTTTCTTTTGCCTGGTGAAGTTCTGCGGTGGTGAAAAGCAAGGCCGTGCTCCGTTCCACCGGCAACCGCTATCCTGTGGGCCGCAACGAGTGGCGCATCTTCGGCGACGAGCTCTTATGCTACAACGACAAAGACGCGACGAGCGTCATCGTCAACCTGACGCTCACCACGTGCGTGGACGGGCAGTTCACGTGCAACAACGGACACTGCGTCGATGTGGACAAGGTTTGCATTTCATACATATTTCTACATATTCGTAGATGTGCAGCTGACCTTATAGTGAGAATTTCTTCAAAGTCAAAGATTACCAGCCAGAATTGGATGGAGGACGTACATAAATTTAAAAAAAAGTTTACTTTTTGCATGAAAACGTGATTAATGACAGTTACAAGTACGTCTCAACAAAAATTATAGAATACAATTACTCGTGCTTTAACGCATATACTGCACAATCTCTTACGAATGCGACACGCCAATTAGAGCAGTCGACCAGAACATAACGTTAGTGCTTTAATATCGGCTTTTAAGGCTCGTACTGAATGGAAGAAATTAAAGGGCTTTGTGTTTTCCTCTCTGACTATAAACCTGAACTGCACGAGAGAGAAGTCACTAATTCATTCCACATAACATTAAACGACAGCGCTGTGACAACAGCGGCGACTGCGCCGACGGCAGCGACGAAGACGACTGCGAACCCTTCTCGCTCCCCATGGGTTACCGACGGGTTTCTCCGCCGAGGCCACCACGTGAGGCGGGGGCGACAGCGACACCAGCACTCACAGTGGCCGCCGACGTGTTCATCCTCAACTTCGCCATCAGCGACCCCACCCAAATGATGTTCACCGTCGACTTTGTGCTGACCCTCATCTGGAAGGATTCCAGAATTATGTAAGCTTCATCACGTCGTCCCGGTCAGGCCACCAGATTTATTGTTGCTTTATGTAGGTTCCACTACTTGAGGCCCCAAGCGACGCTGAACGCGCTGTCCATCGAGGAGCTGTCCAAGTTGTGGGTGCCCGAGGTGACCTTCTTCCAAACCCACGGCAACCAGGGCTTCATCGTGAACGAGGCCACCGACGCCCAGGTCGAAATGAACGGAGAATACGCCATGATGGGGCTTGAGGTAGTCCAAACTTTGTTCTACTGGTTATGCATATGTTCTTTGCATTTTATGTTATGTACATTTCTAGGACACAGAGCTAATGTTACTGCACTAACACAAACGTCACTCCGAGTATACGGACGTACACGGAATATTGGCAGCATTTAAACGGCGTCCACGTTAAGCACACAAATACTGTGGTTTAGAGTCTGGTTGACTTTTTGTAAATGTTTTTCCACGTGTGTTTACAATTCCCATCAGGAGAGACAATGAAGGTGTCAATTCAGATCGCTAAAACATGCAAAAATGGTCAACTTGGCGAAAAGACAGCGCAACTTCACAGTTATCAATATTTCATATATCTTCAGATATTTCATACACTTACAGTAAATACGCAGTAGTACTTGTACAGTAGTTCATTGCTCCACTTCAGCCAGACGAAGGGTACAAGGTTTTTACGACAGAGCATATTCATATGGTTCAATCATGTCACTTTCGACTGGACCTTGGGCATATTTTCATTGAATTAGCCTGGATTCATTGACTGCTTCAAATAGACTTTTGAACAATCCTTGCTGTTCTCTAGAAGCCATAATAAATGCCAACCCTGTCCATGCGTGTGCAACAACACGCCTATGCAACGTAGGTTATGACTTCCATTTCTGCCATGATTGGTTGCACCTCAGCTGCTGTCTCGTAGCCACACTTTTTACCCCAGAGGCTCCATTGGAATTATCCACATTTTTTCATGCTTGCCGCATTTTGCTCGATACAGTCGAGCTTCGATTTTGTAAAGATTTTCAATAAAGTAAAGGTGGCTTTGCTGGCCGAAGTTTTACTTCATAAAAGAGGACCCCTTTTAAGGAGGACGATGAAGTAAACTAGAGGCTGCTGACGGGAAAATTGACCACATCAGAATTTGACTGTTACACCAAAAATAGTTCGACTACTTAAGTTCTATATGGGATCTACTAAAGCTAAGTCGGCAATGTCTGTGCGCAAAAAATTGCCATTCCTCTTATCAATATTAAGATCGTACATATTCTAGATCCTCCGCTCTTTTCCCAAATTGTTCTTGATGAGGTTAAGCCTGTTTCTTCTTGACTAGGTCCAATTTCCATATTGAAGTCGATCGCACTCTAAATTCTGATCCCAGTTCTGCACGGTTCTGCCTTTAGTATTGTGCTGTGAGATTGCTCATTCACCTTGACGTAGGCCAACAGGGAGACGAAGCTGTTCAATGGGAACGACAACGCGTTCTCTCTGCGGCACAAGTACTCAGTGGACTTTTTGTGCAACTTCAACCTCGAAAGGTACCCGTTTGACGAGCAGCGTTGCTTCATGGCGTTCAGGCTGAGGGGTTCAAGCCGGCAGGAGGCGGTCCTCACCCTCTCCAACGTCTCCTACAAGGGGGAGAGGCATCTAGTCGAGTACACGGTGAAAAACATCTCCGGGGACAGCGACTTCCCTTGCGGTGAGCACACGAGATGCAAGTTGACGGACGTAAACGTCCACTTGATGGTGGCCCACACTACATGAAAGCTTATGACCAGGTCGAGCTGGCGAATCCTCATGCAGTCAAGTGGTCGTGACCCTAAAGCGCCGTGCAGGGCACCAACTTCTCAACACTTATCTGCCTACAGCCTGCCTGCTCATCATCATTTACCTCTCGCACTACTTCAAGCCAGAGCACTATGACACTCGCATCATGGTCGGGCTCACAGGTAGAGCAAGCCAACCTTTGTTACATTCGTTAGAAAGTATTATGACAATTTCACAATATGTCATGATACTTTGAACTGCGATCGACGCAAGGACACTGACGCACTTGCGTATCTACTCAGTCCATTCATATCCATCTCCAGCACTCTTGGGTGGTGTGGTTCCTTTGTCATTGACTCAAGCAGGGGTAAAAGGGGGTCACGCACCCACTCCAAGCCTGGGGGTGGGGTGTAAATGGGAGAGAAACCACTCAATGTGTAAGAAGTCACAAATCATGACTTTTATAAAGTGGGGAAGTTGAAGGGCCCACCCGGGTTCAGGTCCGGGTGAATCCTCCACTTGACCATCCTCGTCGTCGCTCGGTTCCGGGGGATCTGGGGTTCATTGGCAGTCAACATCGTCAACAAGAGCTACGAGCAGAGATTTAAAACTGCTCCTGAGTTCTTGACCAGCTTGACCACTACCTGCTTCCCCTGTCTTTGTCTAGGCATGTTGGTCATTGCGTCTCTGTTCGTGTCCACGTCTGCCTCGCTGCCTCGAACCTCCTACATGAAGATGATCGACTTGTGGATGATCTTCTGCTTTCTCTTGCCTTTCTGTACAGTGATTCTGCACACATTGGCCGTGTACTTGGAGAATGAGTACATCAGGTAAGAATTCTAGTTGCGGAAGAATTTAAGTTAAGACCATTATGAAACTCTGTAGGAATACAAGAACACCTTCCGGGCCTTGACACTAATAAATTATATTTATTTGATAATGGCATTGTAATTGATTACTGTACTGACACTACATTTGACAACGTGGAATGACAGCTGTAACTGCTATCACTGACCTATCGTTAAGTCCAACTCTTGAAGGTGTAACTCAATTCAGTAATGCGGTTGGCAAAGGAAAAAAGACGAAGCACCTTTTGCAGTCTTGCAATGTCAAGTTCATTTTAAATTTTAGGGGTATATAGTTTATTACACGTCATCATAATTATCTTTTACGATATGCTTGAAGTGTGACATACAAGGAAGTTATCGCCCCTCTTCTCTGTTTAGCCAGATTTGCTTCTTCATGTCATAACGAAGAATTGATGACACTTTTCGACCCTACTTGGATTTTTCTGGAATGTACACATGCAGCTCAATACAGATTGAATATAGACGGGTGACATATATTTAGCTACCATTTTTTTTTATCCTTAGTGTCCTCCAAGGTGAATGACTTAGGGGCCCTAAAGAAGCCACAAACTCCTTTAACTTTTATGCCCAGCTGCTCTTCACCTTGTGTGCTCCCATCAAGGAACTTTCTTGTAGATTCATCATCATTCTTTGAGAAGGTTACCTTGCTTTTTTGTTGTTGCATCTGTCTTCACATGGCCCAGCTGAAGTCACAGTTTGCTGTAATTGGCTTCGAAAGACTCCTCCAACTTCTTAGGGCCATTCATTCAAATCCTGTGAATATCTTGTGAGAACTCCACAGACAGATGACTTCTTCTGTCATGCTTAATGCGATTCATTACCCCGAGGGCCCTCTCGGCGTCAGTAAAATAGGTATTGTCTGACGTCATCTCTGAGCAGCAGTTGCTGCTGGTCTCACAATAGTGAAAAAAGCTTCTGCCAATTCCTGCTTCACTCCTGCTTGCCCGAGAGCAACTGTGTCCGGGTCAATGTTCAGCATGGAAAAGATGCCATTCAGGAAAGCAACTGTTTTATTCCACAAACAGTTTGTCAAGCAAGCCCCATCTTCATCTGACTGCCGCCAAATTCTGACTTGAGTCTGGGTCACAAATACCCTACGTTTTTCTTTGAAAGCTTATGCGAGCATAACATGAGATTCACTCAAGATGTCATGTAGGAAATCTAGAAGAAGCAGAAATCTCGCGCTGTCACGTCTTGACATTAGTTGCGGACCTGATAGCCTTGGTCAGAGTTGATATCATCTGATCATGTCCCCGTCCTTCACAATGACTTTCAGAATTTTATAATATTTTTAGTACTCCTAAGATATCAAGCTTCATTTAAGAAGGGAATCCCAAGTTAAATTCCATAGATCTTGCCAGTAGTTCTCCTAAGTGAGTGCTTTACTGAAGTCCTAAGTTTCTTCCACTTTCTTAATTCTACTCGCTTAAGTTCCTTATATCCATCTTATAGCCAAGTGAAGCCTGTGCGCCATACAGTGGATACTGCCCTTCTTGGGTCGCTCAGATAACTGTTGCTACTCCTACTGCAGAGCACCTCTCGTACCTTGCATCAGTTGCCACACCAGTCGAAGTGTTCGTCATGAAATTTAACAAATCTTTGCCCTCACTCCCCCAAAGTATTGAGAACAGATATGAAGAGGCCATTTGCTGTTTCATCAGAACGAACTGGAATTAATCTGTAAAAGTAAATTCATGGCTCTGTTGCAGTCAGGAATCTGAATCAGCACAACCCAGAATTGGCAAAGCATTTTATCTGATGCAGCATCTACAGTAACAGAGACAGGCCTGTTGAGGCTGACTGGCGAGAAATGATAGCAGGTCTTGATGACCCCACTTATAGATGACACCCTCAAAGTTGCACTCGGTCTGTCAAAGTGACCAAAGCTCATGTCAAAGCCATTTCGCAATAGACAAAGACTTCTGCATAGACTGTGCCAGACATTCTATGACTTACTTCATTTGCTGATCCATCATCTGCTCTCAGTGGATATCTTTTTTGGAGGATTGTGGCAGCTCTGTATTCTATTGTTGCTCTTGTAACAGTTGAATTAGTGTTTTGTGACTGGTGTCCATCCGAGCAAAGTCTTAGTCTGTCTGCGAATTCTACCTGCTGCAGCTAAAACGTTCTTGGACACTTGATGTGAGTTGTCCTGACCATTTTCAGCACAATTTAAGTGCCTCAATGCGAGCACAGCCTGTCCTGAGCACAGGTGTGTGATCAGAGTAGGGAAATACAATAAATATTATTTTGTACGCATCTCACTACATCTGTTTGAGTAGTTTTTGTAACTTTAAAAGTTTGAAAAATGAAAGAGTTCTTTGAAATTTTTGTGGACGGGGCTTAGTGGGTTCATTTAATCTACAGTGCACTGTTCATCAACAATTTATAACTATACATTGCACTATTGTTTTCTTAAGTAATCACTCGTCAATCAAAGTGTCCTTTCAGCGACAGCTCCGGTGGCACGACGCAAATGTCAGCGGAGTCGCTTGCACAAGACGCTGACGCAGTCAGAGGGGACGCAGTTGAAGCCTGGAAGGAGCAGGTGTTGCCAGAGCCACCTTCGAAGAAGAAGCGACCGACAAGCATAATTGATGGCGTGGCCAGGATCGCCGTGCCCATCGCCGTCATCATCTTCAACGTCGTCTACTGGACCGCCGCCACCACACACGGAGGAATTGTCCTCTAGGAAATTTGGTCCAACATTTTGCCAACTTGTGGAGCCTGTGCCAGTGCCGGGTCTTGTACTTCTTGCCCTCATTCCTTCCCTGGGAGGTGCACTTGTTTGCTTGGCAGCAGATCTTACAATAGATGTCCTCGTAGTTGCCCTGCCCTTTTACGCACTCTTGTTCTTGGTCACGGACCTGACGACGAAGTGAGTAGAAGTACAGCTGCCGGAATAAGTACAGGCGTGAGGCAAGAAGTGGGCAAGAACTGGACTGGCTCAGGTGTGCTGAACCCATAACAATGGCCTACTTCACCTACACTAGCGTGTCTAACACTAGATGATGTCAACGTTGATCCTTCATTGTAGGTCAATGAGAAAGCCTTTCTATGTCGAGGGCGATCGAGGCGCTATCGAGCCAAACAATGACGCCCCCCGACAGATAAAGGCCTTGCGTTGATCAACTGTACGTAGTTTTGCTGCGCTTCTCAGCTTTTTCACAGTTTGCTAAGGCCTCATAGGACAAGGCCCTTTGTGGTAAAAATGTTGGTTTTTTTTTTTTTCAAATCATGAGTTTCAACATGACGGCACCGTGAATTGCCACAGAGAAATCCCCTCCTGCATTAAAGATACGACAGAGGCGAACACAAAATGGCTGCAACGGCGAGAAGAAGATCTACAAATTCACAATAGGCCACAACTGTTCTCTGAATTTGCCAGCCTACTGACGTAGATGCTCATGCACGCATATGTATCTTATTTGTCAGTTGACAAGTCCAGAGAAAACTATACGACGACCTCACTGTGCTGGCGCTCGACCGAAAAAGCTTCGAAGTGCAGCAAATAACTGAAAATGAGATTTTCATTCACAGAAGCTGCACACTATAAACTCATGTGCTATATCATTGTCATTCTGTTGAGTCGGAACTTGAGATCACGAATCACCAAACCTTACTATGGCGTTTCCCAAAGTTCACCCCTGCGAATCTGTAGTTTCCCCTGCCCAATATGGTATCAATACCAATGGTGAAGCCTCAAGTCGAGGACAACTTCATGCTGGAGTCAATGCCAGATGAAGCTCCTGAGCAACGTTGTCGGTTCTACGCGCCTTCAATCAGGAGTCAGTAGCAAATAAGTGCGATTGGTAAAAGAAAAACCATTTATTTCTTCTCTGGTAATACTTCACGTTACCAACACACGCTCTACTACTCATTTACTCATTACTCTTGCTTGACGCAGGTGTCTGGAAAAAAGTTCATCCTAATAGTAAAGATCGCTGGAATCTCCTATTCTGCAAACAAAGAGCATTCATGCAACCTAGGCGATGTGTGTAGTATACTCTAAGCTGTACATCTTAAATTTGCGGTAACTTTGTACGTAGAACAAGAGTCTTGAAGGGTTTGTCCGCTTCCCCTCTCCTTAGGACAGGTGCGCGCCGATGAACTTGGCCATGCCGAAGGCGCGCAGGCGGTCTGTGCCGAACACCTGCATGGAGAAGAGCAACTTGAGTGAGGAGGGAGGACACGAGGTGGACGCAGCGTCACCGTTGAATTTCCCGCCAATTTTGCTGCTCTCCCTCCCTCCCCCCCCCTCCGTCCCGGTGCCGGCCGGCGAGATCGCGGCCCAGCTGCCAGGGAGGGAGAGCGAGAGAGAGAGAAAAACAGGCGCGCGCGCCATTTTTGAGAGCGAAAGGTTGAAAGGTGACAAAATAGTGTTGACAGATGTCAAAAATGAGACTTCTGCGCTCTAAATATGAATGAAACCAAAATAGTAATTATAAGAAATGAGCGAGGACGTTCAGGGCGGGAAAAACAACGCTTCAGGACGTCCTAAACAGCAGCCTTAATTATGATTACTAATGGGTGATTGGAGAAAAAAAGTTCACATAGATGCAGTAAACACTGCTAATGAGCCTCTCTGCCTCACCTTGGCCATTTTCTTGTCGGGGATGAAGTACTGCTTGTTCTCTGGGTCTTGCAGGTTGTGCTTCTTGATGTAGGCCCACAGTTGCTTGATGCACTCGGCCCTGGACGCCTCCTTCTTGCCTACAATGTCGGCCAGCTCGGGGCTGAGCTTCATGGGCTTGGTCAGACCGGCTCCCTTCGGCATGATGAAAGAGTTGGCGACGTTGGTGTCGATTCGAGCAGGAAACAAAACTAAAAAAAAATTAAAAAATTAAAAAATTATCATAGCGCATTCACACTGTGATGAATAATTTCCCTAATGAGAGTATTGTCAGTGGGTAGTGTCTGATAAGCAAGTCCTACTGGCGCGTGACGGCCTGGCTGACGCAGATCTGCAAGCCCCGGTGCTGGGGAAATCCCCGTCCAAGATGGAGTCACTTACCTTGAGGGCGGACGCGAAGTGAGTGAGGTCGGGGGGAAGCGGGGCGACGGCTATGTACTGACGCTACTCTACTATAGCCAATGTAATGGCACTCTCTTCTCTTCTCTCCTCTCTCCTCTTTCTCTTTACTAGCCCTTCCCTCTTCTTTCTTCTGTACTACTACACTGCTACGTTGTAGTGAAATACAGTGTGTTGGGGCAAATTGTGGACTGCTGGGGCAGAAGCAGCAGGAAAACTGAACAAACGCTGGTGTTGAGGGTAGGTTGATGGCGGCTGGGGTGTCCAGGAGAGAGCTTGACCGTCAATACAGTGAATGTTCTGACAATGAGGTCAGGATGTTGGGGTTGACATCAGGTAGCAGTGGCAAAGCAGTGCATATTCTGAACATTCGGGGGCTGTTTGACTTATGAGAGTGGCTGGAGGTGAGGTTGTAAGAGTCAGCTGCCCTCACCCAATCTAACCTGAGTTTTACTCCATATTATAAGTTTGCAATTGGGTATCTGTTTGAACATTCGCAGTGGGGATGATGCACCTTTTTCCTTGTGCGTGAGGTTGTGGTGGAATTTGAAGCTTGCAGGATACCATCCAAGTGACTTTGTTTCGTCTCTTGGATATGATGCTCCACAACATGTCAAGAACGTGGTTAAAACATCTTTGGATAGATGACAACGACAACTTCATCAGAGAGACAATCTTCGTGAGCCACATCCTTGTCTTTGCGGTCGCAACCACTTGAAGCACTGTGTTCACTGTCGTATGGGGCAACAGCCTTTGCTGCAAGAACCTCTCAGGGAATGGCACAATGTGGTGTAGCTTGTGAGAGCACTTCCTTCATTAAAGATGTATCTACCATTTGGGTCTGTCAATGGTTGAAATGATATTCTGCAGCTGCAAGGGAGCAAGACTTGTGTACCTGTGCCAAAGGCTCCAAGATTTAATCCACCCACCGTCTTAGTGCTGACCATGTCTCTGCTTAAAATACTGCCAGAAAAAGTCGGAAGGAGGTGTCACATGATAGATAATTGGAACTCCGAGGTCCATTGGAAGTGTATTTGTTAGTAAGAAAATTTTGTATTTGGAAACATCGGGCAGAAAATAAACACAATTGTTCACAAGAAGTGTAGTACAGAGTGGCGCTGAGAAGTTCATTTCAGTGAAGGACATCTCTGAACATCTCGCTGGTGTCTCGTTGTGGTAAAACCTGACTCTACCCCGGCTAACTTTCTACATTTTCAATAACAAAGCTCTTGCTCATACATACAGGATTACAACCGTGATAAGGTGTGAGCCCAATTGTTTAGCTGACTCATTATTCGGTTCATAAGTACGCGAGTCCTGGTGCGACATCCCTGGTTATAGTGTTACTGACTGTTGGGACATCCCTTATTACTGTATAGACATCCCTCGGCATGGTGTTGAGGACTGCTGGAACAACGGTGCCAGTGTTGAGAACCTTTCCCTAAGCTGACGCATCCCGTCCGCTGGAAAATTTTGCCCGAACACACTGTAGTAGAGAGTAGAAGTCCTATATTGGCTGTAGTGAGGCTGTAGAGGGAGGGCTTAGTGGAGGGCGACCGAGAGAAGAGGGAGAGCGTGCGAGAGCCGACCAAGTACGGACGGAGGGAAAGAGTGAGGGAAGAGGGGGAGAGTGTAGGGGAGGGGTGACGACCCGGCACTACACAGGCGGACACCCCGCGGACGTATCGTTACACGCTACGCACGTACATAAAGGCTCGGGCGAGGCGGTGGAGCTTCGCTCCGCATAGCATAACGAAAGAGGTTTGAGTCCAGCGCTCTCGGCGGACGGGCTTCGGACGCGGGGCCCGGGTGCGCTGGCGCTTCCGGAGTCCGTGCGCGCCCCGCGAAGAAGTCTACGGGAGGCGTCCGGCGGGCGCTGGGTGCAGCCCGGGCTAGCGCTGCGCCTCCGGTCGTCGTCCGAGGCACCGGTGCCCTTAACGGCGGACGCGGCGGTTCCTTACTATTATAGGGCGCCAGGCCGGTACGGAAGCCGCCCTGTTCGAGCCGAAAGGGCCGGTCTGGGCTGGCGCGCAGTGGCAGGTTGGGCCGGACTGGGCAGGAAAGAATGTGGGAAGCCACTAAAATATCTCCTCGCCAGTCGTTCGAGGCCGTCGCGGCCGATCGGGCAGGGTAGCGGGCAAATGGCGGGCAGCAAGAGGTCGGCCGGCGCCGACGGTCGGACGTCGAACCTTAACTTCTTCTCCTCCTTCCCCCTCCTCTCTCTCCACTTCATGCACATAACACGTACGTAAGAGCATACAAAAGCTAAAGCTCAGGCTCGCACGTACGAAGGCTGCTACGGAGACGACGGTGGCGACGAAGCCCTCATCCATGCGTTATGTAGCGTAGTACACTCGATCGCTCTCGGAACTCAGACTCTTGCTCGCGTATGCAGTGGGCGCGGACGTGTGGGCTGTCTGCTACACTGAGCGGAGCGGAGTGGAGCAGACAGGAAGAAGTTTTTTTAGGCAGCGCAGAAAACGAGCCAACAACGAGACCGAGCCTGCCTACAAAGCGTCGTCGGACATCACCTTGGCCCAGTACATGGGAGCACATTTTGGCGACACCTTTTTTTCTTTGCTCATAGGATCATTTAGCACTTTCTGGCCGGCTGACATCTTCCATGTAATTTATGCCTTCTGCTAAGAAGCACGCAGAAGCAGCCGCAGCAGCGAAAGCCGCCGCAGCGGAAAACACGCCGCCGTCGCGACGGCGTCCACCGTCGTGCGTTCCGCGTCCCCGAAGGCAGCGGCGGCAACGACGCCGTCGGCCAAGTCCGCCCGGCGAGCCGCCGCCCCGCGGGCCGTTGACTTCAAAATTTTGAGCGGTCTCTGGGCCATCGGAGCTGCCATTCGATGTGGTACTCGGTACGAATACGGCAGCGCTGTTATGACTCAGACCCGGGCAACTGAGCCTCGAACCCGGAGGAGCCGACTTGAACGAAGAAATACCGGAGAAAATTTCCCATTCCCGTCCGTCCCGCGCGCTATGGCGTTGCAGACGTCCCACTTTCGCCAGCAGTCGACGAGCGTCATCGTCGACATTTGGCAGCCCTGCGTCGTCAGCGTCTGTGTTGTCGTTTGATTCGGTGGCGTCGCCTCCTTGTCTCTTGGCATTGGCGTCGGTTTGAGGTTGGGTGGACTTTGGCTGACATCGCTCGCTCGCTCGCTCAAGCACACTGACGCTCGTTTGGGCGCCCGCGGACGACGAGACCGTGCAAGAAGGAGGTGGGCCCGGGTCCGAAGGACTTGGCGGATAAGAGAGCATCCTTCGACGTCTAGGAGAGGTCGCCTAGCAGGAACCAGGTAGGCAAACAGCGCCGAGTAGCATCCCACAACCGAGGTCCCGACCCCTAACCCTACCCCCGCGCGGGCATTTTTAGTGGGGGTCCACCCTAGTCCGGATACCGGCGGCGGAAACCCCGGAGACCTTTCTGGATCGTGAGTCCGGGTTCGCGCGCGGGTCAGATTTATGTTTGCGCTCGAGTGACCTCGTCCTTCATTCGCGAGGCCGCAAAAATGCAGCGGGAGGCATCATTTAAGCGTGAAAACATGCTTGACTCCTTTTCGATCAACCGTTGAAGCCTTTCAAAGGTCCCCCGGTCGCCACCGTGTGTCCCGTCGTACCCTTTCTAGCCACCCTGACGCATTTGGCGTCACATGGTCTGTCCTCAATCCCCGGTCTGCGCCCTGGCTCTTCCCATATCGTCGGGTGGAGTCATGGTTCTGGTAGCGCAAGCACCTGGGGTCGGTCCACGCGGCTGCGGCCGAGAACAAGCTCTTGTTGTGGGGCGACGTCGCAGGCGCGAGTGTCAAAATTTGCCGCCATCCCCTTTTCTTCCTGCTTCTTCCTATATAGGTGACTTTAGCGCAACTTCTGGCAGAAGCCTCGTCAACCTTTGCATGAGACATTAATATGTGAGTCAGTGTAGTCAGAAAGAACATGTGTATTTCCTCCTAAGTAGGGATTATGCTGGATCAAGTTTTAAGTCACCCAAGAAGTTTTGGGTAGGATGTCCATATACATCTGCCCAGCATCCATGCAGTAGATTAAAAGGGTTTCCTCAACCCCCCTTCCAAAAAACCCCACCACCACCTGAGTCTGTGAGCCCGCTCGCTGACTTTAGGTTTCTTGATCGTGGTCGCCATTAGTCAAAATGATGCTACTCTTGTCTACCTGCGACTGCGAAGCCACTGGCCCTTGGCTAGTGGTGGTCACCAGGTATGTCTGTGGCTTGGGCCGTTGATTGCCTCTGGCGTCCGCCGCCTAGGCGATTGAGCAGCGTACGCAGAATTTCCCCAGTACTTACGCAAAAAAGAGTTGTGTTCACAACACTAGAATGTTATAATGAAGCTTTTACAATTGGTCCACCTATGACAAACCTGAGCAATGTGACCTTGCGTCAGTGACTCTGTGGTTGGAGCTGTCACCTCTGATCAAGGAGGACCAGACTTCGATTCCAGGCGGAGGATGGGAAAGATTTCCCGTTGCAATCTCATTCGGAGTTCACAAAAACTGACTGAATAATAAAACATTTGGTAGAAAAATGGCGGCTGGCTTTGATTTCTGGCTTCTTCATATAAGGCTGGGTAACAGTAGGAAGGCTGAGCTATGACTGATCCTCAATGGGGTGCAATGAATGACATCCCCACACTAGCCGAACTCTTTTCCTGGCAGCTCACCAATGTCTCTCTTTGGCTGGCAGAGAACAGGTCTTCTATAATGACCAGGTAGCGACATGCAAACCTGCACATGCCAACAAGTGTGCAGTGAAAAAAGACTGCTTTTTTGTTCTTCTTGCACTTCGCTGCCTCCTGCACCAACAGGTTACCTCGTACAGGGTGCCGACGAGATACTCGGACACTTTTCAAAACTTGGACACGTGTTTGAATTCAGTTCCATCATGGGTAAGGAGGAGAATGTGAAAATGACTATGATGAAACTTCTGATAAAGCATTCTTCTGTCTGCCTGCTTGGAAATCTCGAGTTCTTCAAGGGGCCAAGCGGCGTCTGGCTGAAGACATTGGTCATGAGCTAGAACATGTTGCTGTGGGAAGTCTTGCTGCAGTTGGTCGTGTTGGTGGTGAGAAAGGCCATCTTCTGTTCGAATGTGCGGGAGGCTGTGAAGGAAAAGTTGCGTGGTTTTGGCGCATGCAGAGCTTCCTCCATGACCCTGAATGATAGTAAAGATAAGTTCATGAGCAGCAGTAAAAGCACGCGTGTGTTTAGGCGTTGTGCGTATGTACTGTGGGCCTTGCCGGTCAGCTGCGCCCACATCAGCAACAATTCGCTCTCGAAGAGCCTCCTTTTCGAGGAGAATTGTGCTAAATTTAGCTGGTTCAAACAAAAGCTGTCGTCCAGGATAACCTCGAGAACTGTTATAAAGCTTACTCATCTGTATCAGTAGAAATCACAGAGAAAGACCAGCTTCTAAAGTGTCAGTATTTCGTCGCAGCCTGTACACATCTGCACCCTGTACTTGATAATATTAGGCCCCACTTTCAACTAGTTCTTGAATTTCTTTGAGATTTGAGCTGTCCTGCCTCCCCACCTGAGATATAAAGACCTGAGGGCTCAAGGTGGAGTAATAGTTTGCCACCTCAAAGTCGGAAACCTCAGGAAATTCGCTGCGTCACCAAGCAAGTGGGTGGCGGGGTCATATTCAAGACATTAAGTAAGGGTTAATCCCAGACATGACACTATCTTCCAGATGCAGTTCAGGTGTTGCAGATCATTGACCAGTCAACTGTGATGTCACCCATAGCCCCAGCAATCACTGCAACACCATCTGTTGGCTCTATGGCCTATAAGGTTCTAGGAAGTTGGCAGGGTTCTGCATTCTGCCTGATTCTGCCAAAAAGTCATGACACCTGCACCCCTAGTACTCAGTACCGACGCTGAGTAACAAGCTCTCACCTGGAAAAAAAATCCTAGTAGTACTCTGGAGGCTGATAAATCTGTAAGTGGAGTTGGATGGACGCAAGGCTGTTTCACATGGGGAGGACTACCGAGTGCTGCACCTGCTGCTGCCCCACAACTCACACCATTAGCCTCCTCAGTGCACAGCATGAGGCAGTTGCAGATAGGGCACTCCCAAAGGTTGACGCAGCTTTCTCCAAGCGGAATGAAACGGTTAGAAGAATCACTGGGATGATTCCCCATCCGGTTGCCATGTTCCTAATTTGCTAGTCACTTTACCATTATTAATCACATGGTACTTAGCACTTCCGGGGGAAATAATCATCCCTCTTCCCCCAGCAGGGGCGCATAGCAAGTGCTGACTCCTGGCCGCACGTGGATATTAATGGGTGCATGCCTGTCACCTTGTGCTGCTTCATGAAGTTCTGCTCCAACGCAGTCCTGAGGAAGCTTCAGCAGTCAATATTGTGTAAAGTCAGAATTAATTTTTAGCCTTTTACCAAAAGTCCTGAGGTCCAAGCCATCCAACCACTGCGTGCACTTGAACTTCCGGAAAATGACTGTTAAATGTATGAACTTACTAACAAGCTGCACCATCAAATTTGGAACATGGACAGGCTGCACCTGAGAAGAAGGTTGCGCTATAGTACAAGGTGGCCTGAGGTTGTCTGGACTGCCCTGTCACCTGTGGCTGTAGCAGCCATTTCACACAAGGTCGTTGCCTGAACTTGCAACCTTTAGAAAGACACTTAAAAGTACTTGCTTGATGGCATCTCTGAGCAACTGCAAGGAGGGATACGGGCTGTTATGACTTCACTTGGGTTCCTGCTGGTTCATTAAGTTTAGAAGTGTGTGGATTATGATGTCCATACAGCGTGCTTCATATTTATTTTTATCATTGTTAGTTGACCTACATTTTTCTCTACTGTAGGATGCCTGCTTCTCAGAAAAAGACGGCCACCACTCGGGCTGCCTCCAGGGGCCGCTCACGGAAGACCAAGGAGGCCAAGGAGCCCAAGGAGGCCAAGGAGAAGGAGACCTTCAACATGGAGTTTGTCGAGGGCGCCAATGTCATGGCCAGGTGGCCGGCAACCAGTCTCTACTTCAAGGTACGGATTAATCGAGTGTGAATGTGTCTACGTATGAATGCGTCACATAGCAAAGCATACAAGTACCTGAGTTATTTACCGTATGCTCACGTCTACACTGCTTACGCATGTACAATGTCATCAATATGACTACCTGAAGTGACATGGGTGTGTAAATAAAGGCTTTCTAGTGTGGCCAAGGCAGAGACATACGACACTGCTCCACTGTCATTTTGTGATTTATGATTTCTGTCTTTCCCAGGCCAAGGTCATGTTTGTCCGTGATGACGATAATGAGTACGATGTTCAGTACGAGGATGGCACCGTCTTCACTGTGAAGGCCAAGGACGTACACAATGCTGGCACCTTCTCCTCGAGCTCTGGTCGCCAGAGGACGCCTTCTCGCAGCCGTAGCCGCGGCCGCAGTCCTGGAAGGAAGCCTGCCCGATCGAAATCCAAGACCTCACCCCCGACCACGCCCAAGGCCACACCCAAGGCCACGCCCAAGGCCACACCTAAGTCTGCCCGTTCCAGCCGGAGCCGCCCACCAGCCGTGAAGACCACCAAGCAAGAGATCAAGCCAACTCGGTAAGAACGACCTTAGAACCATGCTGAAACGTCACCACTGCCGATTCAGCCGAGTGCGAGGAATCCATGTGTATAAGAAACTGAAACATGGTTCTCAACTCCAGGTCCTCGGCTCGTCTTGCTCAGGCCAGAGCTGAGCTGAGCTCCGACGATGAGAGCGCCAAAAAAACTGTGGCTGATCAGGCCAATGCCAAAGGTGGATCTCAGCAGCCATTTTTCTTGGTTCGCTGGCTGTCTAAGCTGGACTGGCTGCTGACACTGTTCTTCATCCTGCTTGGCCCAGTGCTCATGCTGTCGCTCCATCTTCTTGCTAGGGATGGTGTCTACAAGGTTAAGGTAAGGGGAATTTATATAAGCTAAGTTAGTCCCCAAGCTGGGTAAGATTTTGGATACTTGTTGAAGTGCATGAATAGCTATAATTTTTGCGCAATGGTAATGTACCAAAAACCTTCAACGTCTTTTGTTTTAAGAGACTTCCTCATTTCAAAACTTTTTGTAAGTCAAATAAAAATCTCCCCCATACAGATGCCACAATTTCCCCGGAAGCTTGACGACTACTGGCATCGCGACTCATTCCTGGCTGTAGTTGGCTTCATGATGGGTGTGAGGTTGCTTTCACTCTTGCCGATCGGGGCCAAGGCCACGTCAAGCTCTGGAAACGAGATCAGGCTCAATGGATTCTACACCTTGCTGACCGTCCTAGCCGTGGTGCCAGCTCTTGTTTATCGGAAGGTGGATGTGTCGTTTGCAACCAAGAACTACTTTTACCTGATGACGTCAGCCCTGATCCTGGCTGCCATCTTCTCCAAGGTGGCCTACATTCTCGTAAGTTTTCACAGTTAATTTCGTTTCGTCTGGTTGTGTGTGGTGTATCACACGCACAAGTTCATCATTGTGACTTTTCAAGAGTGTCAGGCGATCAAGGATATCCATATGTCCTTTCAGGCGTACTGGGGCAAGCGATCCAACCTGAACCCCAGGGGCAACACTGGCAATATCATTGTGGACTTCTTCTATGGACGCGAGTACAACCCGTTCTTCTTCAAGGGTGACCTCAAACTTCTCACCTTCAGGATGTCTATGATTGGTCTGACCTTGCTCAACGTCCTCCTCGTCCTCCAGAGCATCAATGTAGCCGGGGGGAAAGCAAACACGGCAGTGGTGGCGGCTGCAGCATTTCAAGTGAGTCAACTTCACTGTGCTCCACCTATCCAACCTTAGTGATCACGTCCTGTTCTAGGTGGTGTACGCTATGGATGCTCTGTACTTCGAGGAGTACTACTTCTTCTCCCATGATGCCATGAACAACGGATATGGATTCTCCCTCATTTCATCCTACCTCTGCTTCCCCTTCCTACCCACTTTGATCACCAAGTACATGATCAGAGCCAAGTAAGTTGGAGTAAATGCTTTCGTCAAGTCTTGTGTTGTACATTGACAAGTGGAAGGTAATGAATGGGTACCTACCTTTCTTAAAGCCCAACACGTACTGAAGGTGGTCTTTGGAAAACTATTTTCTTCCAAGATCAGAGGTGATTTCTTCGTGAATCCTATCGTATAAACACTACTCCGCTTGGAGATGATCCTAACACTTTTACAACTGAAGCATTTTCTTTGCGTGCATACTAAGCTTAATGTGTACGCTGTTTTTTTTTAATCATGAGTGCATGATAAAATGCTTAACTGCCTGTTTCTCTTTTACACAGTCCTACCCTTCTCTGGTATCACATAGCCGGAATTACTGCTCTGGGTGTTCTTGGCTATGTCATCTTCAGATCATCGGAGACCCAACGATGCGAGTTTGCCAAGAACCCGAGCCAGCCATCACTGAAGAACTTGCGGACCTTCTCCATTGCTGGCAAGAAAGTTCTCATTGGTGGTTGGTGGGGTCTGGTCAGGTATCCCCATTACCTGGGTGAGATCCTCATGCAATGGTCATGGGTGCTTCCAGCAGGTGAGGAAGACACACTCTAGTCGTCCAGGTGGTCTGCTTTCAACATGTTTCTCATCTTAGTTGCCAAGGCTGGTTATCAGGATGTGCTGGTCTACTACTTGCCCTTCTCCACCACGCTGACCTTGCTCAACAGGGCGAGAGAGCAGAGCACCAGGAGCCAAAGGAAGTACGGATCGGCGTGGGAATCCTACACGAAGGAGGTCAAGGCTAACATCTTTCCCAAAGTGTACTAAAATCGAAGACTGAAGAAGCAGGAATGTTATTCAGAATCAGTGGTGAACCTTCAGGAATGACTCTCAAAATTGTCTGCCAGTCAGCTGAGCAAAAGAACATTTTTTTCTTATGTTTTCTCATTGGCCAATTGCAAGAAAGTGACTGATTTTTTTTTCTTCTTCTGCCAGACATGAGTACCTGATGGTGTTCCCTATTTTCTCTCAGTTTTGGGGATAGGGAAGCAGTACAAATTAATTCTTAGGAACAAGGGGTCTATTGGGCTATCATACCAACTAGTGATCTCAAAAGTAGGTATAACATTTCTTGGAAAAAGTAAAGGTTATGGGATATTTTAGGCCACTTTTCCAAGAAAAGAGCGAAGTTTTACTTTTTCCTAGAGATTTAATGCCTCTGTGTTCTCGAATGCACACGGCACTTGTAAATAGTGAGAAGCTTCAATTTTCATTCAATCAATCCCCCTCCCCCATCAGTAGAAATATCCCCGACAGATCTCAATATTCCTTAAGGCAAGTTTTTGTGTACATTAGAATTAAACGTGTATTGAGTGCCGTAATTAATGTTACTGCTGCGTCACACAACTCTTGATGATGCATTTAGCACAAGTCACTCTTCGAACCTCCCAAAGTGCATGAGTTTTCAGTGCTGACCTCTATGTACTGTGTATGTAAATATGAATTATAGCAGTTTGTGCTCATGTCGTATATTGCCAAGGAAATATATTATGAAGAGGACATGCAAAGCGAGGACTAATGTGTCGTTACGTAGACCACCCACGGTGCTCTGTACCGTTCTTGGTGCTGTAGTAGGGGGACCAGGACACCCCCAGGGGCTTCATGGTGCGAGAGTTGTTAAATCCCTGCCGAGATGGACGTTTGTAGTCCAACATTTCTGAGCTTTCAGTCATTTTTCTCACGAGGGCTTCCTCGGCCAGTACTAGAACGGCGATCACGAGTGGCGGGATGTCAAATGTAGCAAGATTCGCGGGATTTCCAGAACGGTTGGAGTAAAATAAAATATCACCGCCCTCTCCAAGAGCAGAACAGAAATGTCATAATTAATACGCCCCATTTTGCCTTGTAAAGTGCTCGCCCAATCTGAGTACATAAGAATTGTCAGTAGACGACAAAGGTGGCGTCAAATCGCTGTCGTGCTTGGCTCTTAGTAAATGCCAAATTGGCATCTTCCACTGCCAAGAACCGCAGCTTCTCTGTGCCAATGTCAGACGTGATGCAATTGCACTCTCAGTGAGTCAGTTACGTCCAGTACTTGCTTTCTCCTCTTCTCAGATGCTATGACTGGCGCAGCTGGCTGGCTCTCCTCCCCCCCTGGTGGCAGCAACAGCTCACCATTGGCATCTCCCAAAAGATCATAGTGTTCGATCAGGTGTTTGGCGCTGCCATGGCTGTGGCCGGAGGCGCCATCAACGTCCTGCTGTCGCTCAACTTCCAGCACCAGCACCGCAACAACACCTTTTCATCGTTCTCGATACCTTCACCCAGGACGACAACCAACCAACAGGCATGAATTTGAAAACAAAAATCACTCTTACTAAATAGCCCATGAGACTGTCATTAGTGACTGTCACCTTGATCTTGAAATCTTGAGCTATGGATCTGGATGGTCGACTTTTTTTGCATGCGTCTGAGACATCCAGTAGCACTCAGGTGGCTCTTACTGTGGCAGAGACGTCGTCCGGTGCCCAATGGACGAGTGCGGGGGCTGAAGATCAACCTTCAGCTGGACAGATTCAGACCTGGGGATGCTGTGGCAGGCACTGTGGACCTCGAATGTGTAGGACGATTCCTCAGGTTCAGGTACCCTCGTGTCCATGAAGGACAAGCTGACCCTCTGGGCTGACTTGGGGAGGGTGAGAGAGAGTCTTGCTTGCTCTTTCAGATCGCTGTCCGTGAGACTTAAAGGACTGGCAAAGATATGCTGGAAGGAGAAGACAACGGGTGGAGTCTTCTCCAAGAAGTTCAAGCGTCTCTCTGAGGAAATCACTTACGTCGACGAGACGTGGTGAGTCACCACGTCCATGCACTGGCCCTGGCCCTGGTCAAGTAGAAACAGGCTCAACCTCAGCAAGAACAATAAGGGCATGGAGCGGGAGGTCGATATTTTACAGGATCTTGCTGATGGCAATAATGAAAATGGCACTTTCTTGTCCCTGACCTTTGCTGGATTCCATTTGTACTTCATGTAGTTACCATGAAGCCACTGTTAACACCAGCAACTTTTAAGTATTTTGCAGCAGTTACACCTTTTTAAGGCGGCCATCGTATTATAATATAGACTTGATCGAACAATTTCATTTCGTCACATGATGTTTCTTTTCGGTAGGTTCAACTTCCTCATCTTCCTCATCCACAACTAGGCGTTAATGTTGTTTGTGTCCGACACAATCTCAGCTGTACTGAAGATGTCAATGATGCTCTGCGTTCCTATCTGTGATGCTCTAATCTTGTGCCAGACACAAACCGATCCTCACCCCGACCCCTACCTGCTTAGTCTTGTCGTCCATCTTTGTCGCGTTGACTTTGTTGCGTTGGCACTTGCTCCTCCGGTCCACTGACATGAGGGTCGGGGACCAGGGGCCCAGCTGGCGATCTTGTCCCAGCTGAATGTACATGATTTGGAATGTCTTTTAGCTACCTCCGAGGAGGTATGGGCTTCAGCGCCCGCGAGCGTCTGCCTGAGGGTCACCACGAGTTCGGGTTCTGCTTCATCTTGCCCTCTCATCCAGAGATGCCGACGTCCTCCGCCGGCGTCAACGGGGGCACTGTCAGATACACGCTCATAGCAGAGTTGGACACCGGGATCCCGTTCGAGGCTGCGTCACTCACCACGGTCTTCATCAAGGACATCAGGGTTATCGGAACGCCACTGGATGTCAGCTTCCTGAGGGTGAGACTTTCCACTCAATACTTTTTTTAAGTATTAATGATACCCTAGGTACACAGTACATGTAGATTCATTATTGTGAGTACTTCTGGGGTCCCTATATTTTCTTCATGTTTGCACTGGCTGGACAGATCTCAGGGGCTGGAGGTGACCTGGCCAACTTTTTGACAGTTTACCGTGTGCAGCATAAGTGGTGTCCACTACGAGATGTATCATAGATGTTTATTTAGTCTAACTTAGCAGTTGAGTGGGACCGGACAACTCAGTCTTAGGGATCCTCAAGGAAAAAACCCTCAATAATTTGACTCTGCCATTTCGTTCTCGTGCCAAATGTATTGAGGTCCGTAGTATTTTTGTCAACTACTATTCAATGCCTCAAAGCCGTCAACGTGTGTACCGTTTGGTGTCATGTGCATCATACGATACGAGGCTTTGAGGCACAAAAAGCTTGCGCACAAACATCCCAGCTGTTGGTCTTCTTCCAGACTCCCTCGACCAAGGAAAGCGAGTTGCCAGTGACCGCCCTAGGAGGCCAGGGTCACATTCATGCCACCGTTTCCACTGATAAGGAAGGATATTTCCCAGGTGAGGAGCTTTCTTTTGGTCCGTTAACTCCTTTCCTCGCATAAAGCAGACCTTGACTTCACCCCCTGTAAAGACCTTTTGGGATTTTGGCCCTCATCCAGTGTGCCCAGGAACTCTATACCCTCCTGATCATGAGGTTTTTTGCAGGTGAAACCATTGTCCTCTCCGGGGTATTTCGCAACATCTCGTCAAGGGCGATTCGTCCCGAAGCTGCGCTCTACCAGGTAGTCCTAAGAATTGTCGATTGAGAGCCCAACCATTTAGCTTCTCCTTGACCAGGTGGAGACATTCATAGCATCTGGAGGGAGTCACATAGTGACTCACCGACGACGAATGATGCAAGCTGAGAGAAGCAACAGGAACGTTTGCAATCCAGAAGATGGTGCTGAGTTCATGATAATAGCGTCTGGCACTGACGGTGAATGGAGAGAGGATATGCGGATCAAGATTCCTGACCAGTGCCTCAGCATTGAGGACTGCACGCTCATCAAGGTCAACTATGAAGTCAAGGTAGGTCAGCGCGCATGCGCTTCTCATTTGCATTGAACATTGCTCAGATTCATCAGGAATTCATTCAGTTTCATCCAGATTGTTATTGTGAGCAAGTAGAGATAATACTTCAGTATAAGTGAGAGAAGATCAAACTGCAAGAATCAGGTGCCAAGACATTGGTGCTGGTCGGATGGCCATTGACAATCAAACTTGCCTTAGCAGCCATCATCAAAGGCAGTCAGTTAACTAAGGTCTTCTGCGTATCACATGTTCAGTTGGGCCAAGATGAGGCCCTACAAGACCGCCTAGAAGAGGAACAATATGTCCTAGGCAAAATTTCAAGATTGACCTCAACAAACTTGTACATTTTCACGAATATCACCTAGGTGAGTATTCCATCGCTCGGCCAGATGAGGTCCCCGCCCAGCCTCACTATTCCCATCATCATCGGATTCTCACTGGATCCAGCATTACCAGACAGTTGGTCCCTGGAGGATGTCTCGGCTCGCCACAGCGGTTCGCGTCAGCCACCCCCGTCGTACCAGGAGTGCATTGGAGAGGAGATTCCACATCCTCCTGCTTCAGCCAGTCATCTCCAGGTAGAAGTGGCGTCTTTGGGATCACATTGATATCTGTATTGCCACAATGGTCGTCCTAACTCTTCTCACAGGACAACATCGCAGAACCTCCTGGGTACTCTGAACTCTTTGACTTGCCAGAGGTGGAGGAGCAAACTTAAGGATTCTCAAGCTTGTGCATCGTTGTATGCACACATGTATCGCACATACTGCATGAATCCGTCAGCTTCCAAGAATCCGCCCAATCGGGCTGAAGATTCATCCGCTGACCTCTAACAATCCATAACCCGTGGCATCTTGCACTTTGAACATCGAAAGTTGTAGAACTGTCAGGTCTGGTGGTTTTTTTTTGACACAGCTTTCTTTGTTCACCATTCATAAGTCGTATCCACCCATGACATTCACCAGTCAAAAAACATTGACATCAACTCGAGTTGAATCGAACGGGTCACTGGCTAATATGTCAGTCGGAGTCAATCCTTGAGTTAAGTCTGACTTGACTCAGACATGACAGCATCACTCATTTCCACTACAGTCAGTGAACACAGCTCACAAATACCGGTATTAAAGCTACTCAAAATGGAAGTCACCTTTGAAATTAACTCGAGCTGTCCCTAGTGAATACTGTGCTGCTCAATAGTGCATATTCATATGCCCAGTGAGCCTTTTCCTCATGCATATTTTTGCTAACTCTTCCAATACGTGAGATCATTGTGCAGCATGTGTGAGCACAAATAATACTATTTCTGCTGTTCTGGCAATCCATCAGACGGCACGACAAGCAGAGGAACTAAATAATCTTAAACTTAAGGGAGATATGTATATAATATAACGAGACACATCGTTTCTAGTCTATTTTGGATAATAAAACTAATGTTGTGTTCAAAGTCAAATCAGTCGTTGTGCTTGATTCAGGTAACGCTTCTCACTTCCTTCTCCCATCCCGTCGGGTCCATGTATGAGCTGAAGATCAATGTCAGGATCACTGGATACGAGGATCAATGGATACAAGGACCATCTTCTCAAGGGTCGATACGAATTATAAGTACTAGGGGTCGTTCTCTATCCGGGCACAGATAATAAGACCATATGTGTCATAGCATATGGTTGAAGACAACTTGGAACACGCTGGCTTAAGCATCTCTGCGGACAAGCTGGACCATGAGAGGCTCGTTTGAGTTCGCCAAAATTGACTGCGGATCCCTGGTTACTTTCCCTGGAGTCTGAGGACATTTTTGGAACTTGTACCTTCTGAGGACGGAAACCAGGGCAACTTTTGCTTCCAGAAGAGCAAATCTCATGCCAATGCAAGCACGGGGACCTTGGCCGAATCCCAGAAAGGTGTACGGACTTCTCTTGGCACTGTTCTCCTTGTTGAAGTTTTCTGGGTTGAACTTGAGAGGATCCGGGTAGTACTGATCATCCAAGTGAATGCCAATAGCTGGAATGTGGACTTCATCACCCTTCTTAATGGTGATATTTGTGTCCGGCAGCTGAAAATCTTTGACACAGCCTCTGGAGATGAGGTCAAGTGGAGTATGGCGCCGAAGTGTTTCTTTGAGAACCATATCCAGGTACTGTAGACCTTGTATGGCCTCATAGTCCAGATTTTCATCATCACTGCACTTGGCACAGGCCTCATCAATTTCATCCAGCAAGCGATTCTGTACGTCTGGTTGCATTGCCACCTCATAACCGCAGTGTGACAAAGTGGTTGCGGTCGTATCATAGCCAGCAACTAGCATCACCATGGCGGTAGCAACAACATCAAATTCTTCCAGGTTCTTCTTCCTGGCTTTATGATCCAGCGTCATGTCACTCTCAAACTGATCTTCAGCACTGTTGTCCTTTGCATCGTTGTCTGATTCTTCCTTGATGGCATCGAGCATCAGATCAATGAGGTCATTCCTCCTAAAAAGCAGTGATGCATTTCTGTCATTTGGAGGTCATAGACCGAAATAGTTGTCACAAACCTCAATTTTGAAGATGCTCTGTGCTTCATGGTATTAGTGATGACGTCAATGAAAAACTCGGTCTCCTTTGGTTTAAATAAAGGTCGCCTGAGAGATGTGTACATCTTCCTCATAAAAGGAAAACTTAGCATGACACCCAGTATTTTTCGAAAGTTTGATGTCCTGTGTATAAATTGAAAATGTCATGCGCATGAGAATATGGAATGATTTATGTCAGTGAATGCATTCGAACAATGGTCAAAACCATTGGAATATCTGCTAACAAGTTTTCCCCAATACTATAACAGGTATACAGTCATACTAACCTCATAAACGTAGACTTCGCATGTTGCACAAACACCGTGTCCTGATCTCCAAAGGAGTCAGCATCAACTCCAAAGGCGCAGGAAGCGATGGTGTCCATGCTAAATTTCCCAAAAAGCACCTTTAAATCCACTGGCGTTGAATTCTTGGCAGCTTGGCTGACTTCATCCAGAAGCTTTCTGCTGATCTCATTTATGAAGGTCATCATCATCTTCATCTTCCCTGCAGTGAAGATTGGGCTGAAAGTCGACCTGCAAACAAGAGGCAGGGATGTCAGTGACTGTCGACGTGAGGAAGACCAACTTCGTCATCACCTGACATCTTTCCATGCGTCTCCCCTCAGGCTGGCCAGCTGTCTCTCCCATGCCCGATCAGTCTTGGTATTGCTGAGTTGTGTTGTAGCCCGGACATTGCGATCCACGAAGTGATTGAACGACTTGACCATCACCTGCTTGACCAGCTCAGGGTCACATATCACGAGGATGGGTCTGGCCGTGGGATTGGAGTAAGTCCCGTAGAACTTCTCTCGCTTGAACTGTTGGTACTGCTCATAGAACAATGTGCCCTGGGCCGGAAAATAAAGACAGTGCTGTTAGAATGTCTGGCCCAGGAGCTGGAGATGTTGCTGCACCGCACCTGGTTTACTTTAGAAAGAATGACTCTATAGTCTCTTTGGACGTTGTTCCCACATGGGAAGGGGTTGGATTCTGGCTGCCGAACACCCAGCTTCTTCCAGTAGTTGCTCCTGCTCCGAAACGTCAGGTAGCGCAAGGTGATTGCAGCCGCGATGACGAGAAACAGTTCAAGCAGCATTTTCACTACACCACTTTCGCTCTTCTGTCTCTATCGCCCAACTGTACTGACTTTAAATATCGCCCTGTGGCTCCTGCTTCGCAACAGTGCGGTCGACGTTGACCACCACGATCACGATAACTCCTTTCTTGGGATTGCTTCACGACTAAAATTCCTTCCTTTATCTCGCCTGAACGCTAAGCACGGGCATAGACGAGCACTTGCGGACTCTCCATGATATCATTGTCTGAACGCAACCCTTGCATTTGCTGAAGTTTTCACGACTGTACCTTCGTGGTTCAGGATGGCGTTGCCCATCAGGGTCTACGACGGGGACGGGAAGGAAACGGGCGCTTCCAAATCAAAAACATTCATGAAGTACAACAGATACTTGATCACGAGAACAGTATTTCAATTCCAATCCAGCCAAGAAAGAAATTCTATTGTACATATCGGGGGTGCTGATTTTATTCGTATTCTATAACAATTTTGGTTTATTGGTCAAAAACTTGAAGTTATTCAGTAACCTAACCAGTTTTTTTTAAAAGAAAAATGGAGGGAGGTTGCAAACATAAACTCGTTTCATCCTTTGAGGCCCTTTGTAATCCTTGAAAGTTTGGTCAAGATCTGCCAGGGGGCTCTGGGTAGTGACGGACAACAAACAGAGAGACAGAACTAAGCTCCATTAGGCCTGACGGACAGAAGGCGCATGCAAGAACCTTTTCGGTAGAACCAACATTATCCTTGGGCCTAACAAATGTTGCCGTGCACATTGAGGCATAATTCTACTGGAGGAAGAGGTGCAGCTGTTTTCTCCTCCCTGTTTGGTTACGTAACTCAGCGATAGAGATGACAACGTTTGTTTGAGTGAGTGAGGCTTGAATCAGATCCCTCTCGGTATCACCATTGGTACAAATGTTTTTGGTGAACCCGAGCACACGCAAGTCTTCCAGAGCGTGGTGACCGCACTGAGGTCGGTGCGTTGCCAGCCAAATTGACGAGAAAGTCTCCCAATCTCGCTGCATCCGGGCTCGCACCTCCTGCTGCTGCGAGGTATTTGTCTAAGGCAAGATTACTCAGCCTGTCTCCATAGTCTCCATCCGCAGTCGCCGGGTGTCATAAGCAACGTCCCAAACTGCGCAGTTGTGACATGTGGGGTATCGCGATCTTCTGCGTGTTGGTGGTGCTGTTCTACCGCTGGTCGGTGGCCACCCACGCCCAGTGGAGGGACAAGGGCGTCAAGGTCATCAAGCCGTACCCTCTGCTGGGCTCGTGGCCCAAGATGATCCTGATGCAGGACAGGCGTTCTCAGATGCAGTTTTGGAAGAACATCTACGACCTCATGAAGGACGAAGGCTACGGCATCATTTACGTCATGCGCGAGCCTTCGCTGGTAGTGACGGATGTGGAATTGATCAAGTGAGGCATTGAGGGAGCTGAACTAAGCAACATTGTTTGATGTCAGCTCCTACGTATTTTCAGAGACATCATGGTGAAGAGCTTCGATCACTTTGTGGACAGGACTTCGATATCTGAAGTCCTCAACAAGGTCAGACTCATCCCTGAAGCCTGGCTGCTGGTCAGCCTTTAGCATGTCTGTTGATGCCGCAGGTGCACACAGACACGTCCTCGATGCTGGTCAACATGACTGGGGACGCGTGGAAGAGCATGAGGTCCAGCCTGAGCCCGGCCTTCACCGCCCGCAGGCTCAGGACCGCCATGGATGGCGTGGCCAGCTGCGGGCCGCAATTCTGCAACTACCTGAGGGACAAAGTTGGCAGCGAAGGAGGAGAAGTCGAGATGAAAGATGAGTTCTATAAGTAAGGATACAAGCAATACTACTTGATTAGATAACACAGCTCTAAGTTACTCGGTCGTATCAGCAATTTTTGAAGACATTTTGTGATATGAAAATGCTTACGTACATCTCAAGAAGTGGATTGTATGTATTAGGCTAGACCGAGAAATACAATTTCTGATGAAATTGTACGATGATGAGCTTATGGGCATGTAGCCAAATGTTCTTTAAAAAACTGTTTTTTTAACTTCCCCCTCTCTTGCAATGAAGTTTTCCAACATAAGTTCAGCACATCATGAGGTGTTCTGAAGGCAAAGTTAAGCACACTTTGTCTTCTTTTTCATTGAACTGCAGTTTAGCATCTTTAGAGTAACTAAGGAGGTCCACATAAAATTTGTAATGTTGACCTAACATCTTCATAATTCATAAATCTTTGGAAGCAGAGATGAGACCTGAAACACATTATTTTTTCATTCTATTTGACCAGCATCTCTTTAAATGTAGCCTCGCTCCAAATACAGCACGCCGCAAGTGATCATTGAAATTTTTCTAGCCTAATATACATAAAGATATTTAAATGAAGGTATACCACGAGCATGATTGCCTCTGGCGTGTTCGGTGTGGACGCCAACGCCTATGACCCGTCCGGTGACTCGGACTTCGTCCACCACGTCAAAAAGACCGCGTTCAAGCTCACACCAAAGACACTGCTCTACTTCTTGCTCTACATGACCATCCCGAGCGTCGGCATTGCCCTAAACCTCAGGTTAGTCATGAAACACGTGTTGTGACCGGTTAAGGTCCAGTTGTTGGTGTTGACCATGCTGAATGTGTTCAGGGTATCCACATTTTAGCTCAACATTTCGATGCACGCCTCCCACGGCTTCTTACAGCAATATGACTTGTTCAACTTCATCAAGAACAACTTGACCAGCAAATAGGGGGCTCCAGCCACTGAACTTACAGGAAATTCTGCTTGTAAAGAGTAGAAAGGTACTAAGTACAGGCAGTTTAATGCAATTCGAGAGTACTTGCATAAACTTTTCAAAGTAAGTCGGTTAAATGAGTACTGCTCTAAATACATTTTAAAATGTCAGTGCAGCTGCTTTGTTTGGAGGAGCAATGCAAGACTGGAAGGTGGTCAGTGCGTAAGCTTGAGCAGAGCAACTGCTTCACCACCTTGTCCTTCAACCTCGCTAAAGTTCGCACCTTGATGCACATTTTTGGTATTCGCAACAAACCGCCAATTTTGATGCCAAAGCCTAGTCCTGAGCTGGATTCAGCACCCAAAGTCTGATCAGTTGATGCTAAAACCTGCGCGTGCACGTGGGAGTTATCGCACATTGAACAGTTAAGCTAAATAAACTTCACCCTGCAGGTGCAGAACATCGACCTGTTTCTTATCCGCAGGATTACGCCGAAAAATGACTTCTTACGACGCACGGTCACTGACGTCATTGAGCGACGCAGAAAAGAGGGCGTCAGGGGCAATGACGTCATTCAGGTGTTCATAGACATGCTAGACAAGGGCGGCGCCGACGCCAACGCCAAAGGTATGAGCGCGTCCGTGTCCTCGACGTTGCACGACTCACGCGTCCCTCTTGACAGAGGACGAAGGCAAGGATGAGTTTGAGGCCGCCGCCCGCCTCGACAGCCCCTCGGCCGCCATGTCGCTGGAGGGCGCCATCCAGTCCGCCATCCTCTTCCTATCAGCCGGCTACGACACCACGGCCTGCGCATTGTCCCTCATCACGCTGCATCTGGCCGTCCACCCGGAGGTGCAGGCAAAGGCCAGGGAGGAGGCAGACGAGCTCAAAGAGACTCTGAAGGCCGCGGGCAAGACAGAACTAAGGTGTGTACTGGGTGAGGCGGAATCCGGCTGACCTCTTTTTCGAGAGATTTCGCCTCACCCTGTACGTATGCACATACGTGCGTACAGCGTTCATATATAGCTAGCGTACATACAGTGCGTACTAGTTGCAGGAGAAAAGAAAGTCCGCAGTTTTGCACCACTTTTTTGCAAAGTAAGAAGTGTCGCAGGAGGCCAACTTTTGGCACGCAGAAAATGCAGCCCTTTGCCTTAAAAGTGCACCATAAGAGCTGCCTTGTGTCAACTCTAGGAGCAGAGAACGAGTTCATCACACCAAGGTCCACCTCGATTTCCCCCATGCAGCTTTTTTTCCCCAGCAAGAAAATGTTTTGTTTCTTTCTCCCCGTGCAAACACAAAGCAGTGTGAAAAAGGTGCGACTTCAACTCCAACTGGTCCAGGAAAACGCTAGGGCCGTGCTCTGGCTCGGGTGTGGCCCGAAAGCCTGAGGCTCGGCTCCAGATTTTACCGGCCCGAAGTTCAAAGTTCGAAGGAAATGCTGTATACAAACTCGGGCTGGAGGGACTAGCTTATAGCACATGCCTCACTAGTGCGCCTGACGGCTGCCAGTAATGCTTGACACCATTTTTTTTAGAAAAGTAACCATATATATATATATACCATAAATATACTTGAATACCATAAATAACCATAAATATACTTGAAAGGAACTCCAGTGACCAGAATGAACAGAAATGTATTAGCCACTGGGGTCACATATCCACCCAACTAGCTTGAACAGGGTTTCCTAATGTTTGGCCATAGACCACATGGTGTCATAGCTGACTAGTGTACAGTCATATCCATTCTGTACATACCCGTAACAACAGCCATCTGTGACTGGAGCATGGGAAAAGCAGGAAGCTGTTGCAGCTCATTGGCACAAAATCAATCTGATGCAAACAAGTTGCTGCCAGCATCCCCATGACTGCGGCATCTCTGGAATTCTGATGAAATTCTTATTTCTTTGCACGATAACTTGAAATAATGTAAAGCATCCAATCTTCTCAAATATATTCAAATGTCTTAAAAGGAGGCTGCACTTCCAGTGTGTAAGTTCTGCTCAGATACCCATTGTAATCAATACTATTCATGGCGGTATGGATCAGTTAGTGTTCCAGTGAGTGTCCCTCCATGACAGTGCTGTATGCTGAAAGAACGTAAATCCCCCCTATGAGTGTTACACTTGCGTGGTGGCTAAAGGAGGTTTGGGGCCCGATTAAAACCAGGCTGGCCCGAGGCTCGATCCAGCCCGAGAATTTGTGGCCCGACCCGACCCTAGAAAACGCCGTTGTTTAGAACTTGTCTTGACCAATTTTTGCTGACGCCCCAATACCAGAACGGGGTTTCAGACGATAACCCAGGTTCTGGATCAAGGCTGAAATTGTCACAGGTCTCCCTATAACGTAGAAGTCATGTCTTGGGAGTTCAGCACATCATGAAATATCGTATGTGCCTGACAAACGATATTTTTCCCCCAGCGATTGGCGTAGAGAAACTTGGGGTCCACCTTTGTGTTTGGGCTCGTTTTCTGACTCGAGGTAACTCTTATGATGCGCTTTTATGACAAAGAATAAGACTTTTAGCGGATGGCAAAAAAAATTGGCCTCCTATGACATTTCTCAAGTGATGCAAAAAATCCAGACGTGGCTGTATGAACATGTTACTACGTGCAAAGCTAGCAAGTCTCTCTGCTCAGCTATGAAGACCTGCACAAGCTGAACTACGCAGATGCGGTGATCGATGAGTCCTTGAGGCTGACACCGGTGGCTTCAGCCATTGAGAGACTCTGCGTCAAGGATTACCGACTGCCGAATGGAGTGACGCTTCCAAAAGGAACCAAGGCTCAGGTAAAGATTGGACTTGCCAGAAGTTGCAGCTTTGACGTGGTCGTGTCCTCGCCCACGTAGATCCCGGTCTCGGGCCTCCACGTGGACCCTGCTTACTGGGAGGACCCCGACAAGTTCAATCCGGACCGCTTCAGCAAGGAAAACCGCGGCAACATCAATCCCTACAGCTACCTGGCTTTCGGCCAGGGTCCGAGGAACTGCATTGGCATGCGCTTCGCCAAGATGGAGGTGAAGACGGCCTTGTACTACTTGCTGACCAACTTCGTGCTGGAGCCCACCAACAGGACGGTTTACCCGCCGCTGATCGACCAGGAGATGATCCTCACCACAGTCAAGGGAGGAAACTGGCTCAGAGTCAAGCCCAGGCATTGATCAAACGTTCTTATAAAGCAAATAAAAAAAAACACATCGGACGTTGCCAAACTTGTGTTGTCCAGAACTTGTCGGTCAGAGAGTTTGCAGATTGGTATCTGGCAGCGCTGCGAAAAGGTCAGGCTTTTCGTCGACTTTCTGGTGTGCAAAATATCGCGATCGCACTTGGCAAACACAGCATGCATGTACAAGACGGATCTGCAAGCATAAAAGAGACTGAAAGCAACATTTTGCCTATACCTGAAATGCCAACTGTCGACAGAAAATGCTAAGCCAGAGCTGAGGAACTGCAGCATGCATCTTTAACGCGGAGTAATTCGCAAGCAGCGCACCCATATGATAGCAGACAACGCGCACGACTTCCCTGTGCGTATGTATGGATGCTGCGTATTACCGCCCTTGCATAGGCATTACAGGCCTCACTTACGTGGGCCTACTGCAGTTCCCTTTTACGGTGCAATCATGCAGCAAATTCGCATCATTTGGCGGTTCTTTTTCATGCTGGCGCCATTTCTCTACTGCGTTTTCGTCACTGTCTCCAGCCATTCTTTGAGGAAATGCTTTGCTGACCAGTCTTGGAGTGTGCGAAACGTTTGCCAGGTTAATTGTCAGGTACGAGGGATGACAATTGCATCTCTGCCTGCGCTCGCTCCTGGCAGGAATCATCATCAGTCTTTGATCTTTAATGCATCTTTGCTGACATTTGGTCTCTTTCTCTCGCTCTCGTCAGTTGTTGCCGGACGCTTGCAGAGTAAAGAATCCGACGTCAAATTGGACTAGTTTTTCTTTTTTTTTGTCTTTCTGCCTTGGAAGAGTCAATTTTTCTTTGACATGCAGGACAAAGAGAAGGTGAGAATAACACTCAGTTGGTTTGCGTTTTCTCACGTCGCGTGCAACAAAAACAACGAGGCAACAATGGTCACCTTCAGACGGATGCAAGGATCGCTGGACATGAGGAATCCTGTTTGAGAGGATCGCTGGACGCCAGGACCACTGAATAGTTGGTCAGTGGATGCGAGGAACATTGGCTACAAGGGTCACTCGCTATGACGATCACTGGGTGTGAGAATAACTCCTATGAGGATCAATGGACACGAGAATCACTGGCTACGAGGATCTATAGATATGAAGATCACTGATTACAAGGATCACTGGATATGACATTCATTGAATACGAGGATCATTGGATACGAGGATCATTGGATACGAGGATCATTGGATACGAGGATCATTGGATACGAGGATCATTGGATACGAGGATCATTGGATACGAGGATCATTGGAAGACTGGATTCGAGGATCACTTTATGTGACGAACAAAAACAGGGTAGGTTATGTAGGATCCATGAATCACGGGAAACAAGGACCGCCAGAATCCAGAATCACTGGTTACAACGACCATTTTACAGCATTCCAGCGTGACGGCGACAAGGACAAGATGCTCACAAGGGTCCATTTCACTAGTCCAGAGTGATTCTTAGATTCACTTCATGGTGTCTGGACCAGGCGGTAATCATCGCTGAGAAAAATGACGTATTAAATACCTGTGTTATGAAGAAGCCAATGAAGTCAGTGCATGTTTAAAAGCCCCATTGCTGACTTACGCAATGCAACACTTTTCTACCCGAACAATAGCATTATCGATGACAATGAGCAGCCGAGATTTTCGGCTTTACAGAAAAAATTTCAGTTGTCAAAAAAACTCCAGGGCGAGAATGAAATGCACACTTTTTTTACTCTTGTTGTAGTTCATACTTCTGTTGACTGAACAAATATGTCAAGATCAACAAAAAATGAAGTGTTTGACGAGACTTCCGAGTAAAATGGTTGATCATTTTGGCCACGATTCGTACCTAAAATACCGCCCTCTAATGATAATGTAGTATGTAATTAGGAGCAGTCGTATGTAACGAAAAGAAAACAAGACAGCTGAACTTTAAGCGTGTGTGTGCAACTCATGCCTGCAACTCTAACCAAAATTTCCGCCCTAACTCTACTGTTCCGCATGTTTCGTGCCATTTTGGACGGTGACTTTTTTTTTCACACATGACGCTTAAGTCGATTTCTTGCAGAATTTTTCTCTGCCACCACTGCTCTTGACTCTGTTGATGGTCTTGGTCTGGCTGGAGGTGTGCGCGTGCTCGCCCTACGGCGGGTGGGGACCCGGGCAGGGCTTCGGCCACACCGGCCGGACCTTTCCGCCCCCCAACCCCAACGCCATCTACGGCTACGACAAGCTGGGCCTTTTCGGCGACGACACCAGCTATGGGGCCAGGTACAACCCCTTCAAGAAGAGGTAAGCGGGTGCACGCTCGTGCATGTAGTAGTAGTTCTCCCTCTCTCTTTCTCGCTTTTTCCTCCTGTCTAGACCCGACACCCACCCCGGCATCAGGTTCAAGAAGAGCATCTTGACCGAGCAGCTGGACTCGTTGGACAGCGCAGCCAGGAGCAATGACGAGTACGACATCCACAACGAGATCGCCTTCGACGACTTCTACCAGAGACTAGACCAACTCTTTGGCAAATATCGTGCTCCAGTGGTTATCGCTAAAAAGCGCTAATGTATATCGTATATATCGGAGCGTATATATATTTCTGGCTGCATTTCTTCTACACGTTGAGCTTACTGTAACGTCCATTGCTAACTTGGCATCATGTACGCGAACACCACTGTAATCTTGACTAACTTGCAGTTTCGTTACGAGTCTCACCGTTGCTGTATGACACACTACTGTGAAAACATCGGAATTCTAGGTAGAAACCTTAAAAAAGTTAAATGCCGATAAAAAGGCGAAAATATTGATGACAGAAATGCAGCAAAAATCTTAAAAAATGAAGAAGTAGAACCGGCAGTGCAATTTCGAAAAAAAAGAAGATCATGAAGATGTAAAGTAGAGTCTAAAGTCCTTCACCTAAAAATCCGATGTCTACAATGTGTAATAATTCCTGCACGAGTTCCCAATTCGTAAACTTTAAATCGCGCAACCTCATTGTGTGAGTCGTGTTGGAAGGAGGAAGAGGAAGAAAAGTGTTCGACCATAAGCAACAATCACTTGTTAAAGCATCACACAGACATCCTTGTTAGGCTTCATATGTTATATTAGGCTTATAAGTATTTAAGTCGCTGAGCAGAATCAGTACTTATGCACATGTGTGTGCCACTTGAGACTGGGGGACTCTTGACGAAACTACATATTGTATTAAATCCTCATTGTGACACAACTGAGACAGGAACAAACACACGTGTTAAGCATTATTGTTCAGTACAGACAAGTATTTAGGGCACTTTTGTACATTGTGTATTCAGGGGGTGGATGGGTTGAAGAGAAGACATCCTCCGGCTACACTGGAACCGAGCCCAGTGGATCCCAAGACTGCAGCAGGGTTGACGTCGAGTACCGGTACTTCTCGGTCCAGGTACTTGTACTTGGCTACAGTACAGTGGTGGCCAACCCGAAGTCTGATCAACTTTCAGCCTGAGTCGGTTTAAAAAGAGCGACAAAGTCAAGTCTGTGAGACGAGTTGTCAAATTAGGCCACAAACGTGTATCACAGCCGCAAGATCATCGTCCTCGACTGCTCTAAATCCCAAAATTTAGGAGGCAAAAGTTCTGATGGCCAACGTCATCAAGAGCCCTCATATTGTGCGAAGGGTGTTTAAGCATAAATGAGGCAACCCTTTGCATTAACTTTCCTAAGAACTTCTATTTTCTTCATGTCAGATGATCTTCAACCTTAAGACAGACCTCAAGCACTTCAATTGAAATCTGTCAGACTTTTAAAACTACAGTCTTAGCATGTTTTTAGCCCTTGATACAGCATAACAATAGCTCTTCTATGGCACAGACTAAATATATCATACAAATTATTGAAGAAGAGTCCTTGATCCTGCTCGACAACGATGCTCCAGACCCGAAATGTTCTCCCTGATCCCTACGAACTGAATCTATCACAAACAGCAATGAACAGGGTTGCACGACATCGCTCTTCAAGTGCTCATCATGTGTCTGTCATCAGACAACAAGTAAATAGAAGTTGTTTAAAGATCATTTGGAAAAAAAAACACAGACAATTGGAGGTTTCCACTTAAGTTGATAGAAAGAGTAGTCTGGTTTTTGCTTGAACAACCGTTGCACTGGATGAAGTTGAGCCCATTTCAGCTCGCTCACATCCAAGCGAAGCATCAATTTTGCCCGCAAAAATCTGCAAAGTTGTTCAATGTACAGAGACATTCCTACATGAGCAAGTGTACTTTCATGAGTACATGGGAAGCAGTGAGTACGTTGAATACACGTACGACACATCGGGATTTACGCATCGACAGCCTGCTTGAAGATATCGAGCAGGATTTGCTCAGCCTTTGGTCAACATCATTAAAAAAGTCCACATAATTAAAAAAGTCCACATTATTATGTCAAGTATTCGTACTCATCGCTCAATCTTCTTTATCACCTTCATCCATACTTGACCCACGTCTTCGTGAATTGCTTCTGTCTCTTCCAGTGTCTCTTGAGAACCACGGAGATGAAGACGTCCTTGCTGTTCCTCGCCTGCTCGCTGGCGTTCTGCAGCGCAGGGCAGTACTCGGGGTGAGGGGAGATCCACTGGATCAGTACAGTGAAGTCTCGAATTGACGAACACGTCGCTACTCACGAAGTGGTGAAGCGACTGTTTTGCCAGTGACTCGCTTAGACTCGTCAAATTCAGACTTTACTGTACAACCTTTGCATTATTGATGCGATGAAGTTTGCTGGGTATAGCGAAAGGAAAATTTCGTGTAAAATTGCCACTTTTCTGCATATCTTTGCTTTGTCCGGTTCACACGTTGAAGTCTCGATTTAACGATAGCTTTGCTGCTCACGAGCTTCTCACTCAACCTTCTTCCAGTAGAGCAACGACCTGACTTGAAAGTGTCGATGAATCGAGACTTTACTGTTCTCCTAAGACCTTTTGAACTCATAGCTATGAGGTCCTCGAGACTTCGGTCCTGACTCGGGACCAAGCCAAAGCCCTATCTCAGCTGGAGGCCACGTTTGACTTCTGGCGGCGTCCACACGTGGGCGGCAAGGCCAAGATCATGGCGACCCCGCAGCAGAAGAAGGGCCTGGAACGGTTCCTCAGCAAGCACGACATCGACTTCGTCGTCTCCGTCGGGGACGTGCACGAGTGAGTCATGAAAGTCAAAGAACTTGGACCTTTTATTGCATCGCTTACTCCTGCCAGATTGATTCAAAAGAGCGAGCGTCCAGTCGAGAACCCCATCCAGAGGGACTCGCGCTTGGACTCCACCAAGTACTACAGACACGACGAGATCAACAGCTACATCGACGAATTGGCCGCCACCTACGACTGGGCCGAGTCAGTCTCTATTGGGTCCACGTTCGAAGGCAGGGACATGAGGGCGCTCGAGCTCAAGAAGGCTGGAGATGGAGCGCCAATCATCTTCATTGAAGCAGGTCAAAAGACTCTACGGGTGTCTCCGGGGGGGTCGGGGGTGCTGATTCCGGCGGGGGTGAAGACGATCCTTGATTGCAGGCATTCACGCACGTGAGTGGATCGCACCCGCCGTGGCCCTGTACACTATCAGCCAGCTGGTGGAGAACTACGATAGGTGGCCCCAATACGCGGACAACTTGAACTTCTTCATCACTCCCAGCGCCAACCCCGACGGCTACGAGTACTCCTGGGAAGAGGAACGCCTCTGGCGCAAGTCCCGCTCGGATTTCGGAAATCGGTGCATTGGCACCGACCTCAACAGGAACTGGGAATACCACTACGGCGGTAAAGGGTTGCCACACGGGTCATGCAAGCTACATTGAAAATGTGCACCCAATTTGCTCAGAGTCCGGTACCAGCGATAATTCCTGCTCCGACATCTACAATGGACCGGAGGCCTTCTCCGACGTCGAGGCGCGGAACCTCAGGGACTACTTTTTGAGCATGTCGCAGACTCCAGAAGTTGCCATTTGCTTCCACAGTGCTGCAGAACTTTGGCTCTATCCCTACGGTTACGATTACAACGCCTATCCAGACAACGTAGATGAAGTTGTAAGTATTTTTCGATATAACACTTATGTACGTACCGGGTAGCGCATGAGTCCGTGACTTTAATTCGTGACAACATTCATTTTGGGATGGGAGGGGGGCAGAGTGAACATTAAATGAGACATGGGTGAGATGTTAATGACATAATAACACTTAGATATTTGCTGTAGGCTAGGTCGAAAACGTCGATTTTGACTTGTTTGGAGTGGAAAATTTTGGATAGGACACTGTTTTTGTCTCATTTTTTTTTGTAAAAAGAAAAAAATGTTTTGCTGTGGGCACTTTTAACTAAAAGTTTTAACATATGCTGTATGTAGTACACTTCTTTCTTCATAAGTTTGATTTTATTACACTGTAGAAATGGTTCACCCCTCTATGGAGAGCTGGAAAGCTGCTCTAAAACTAAAGTAATGCCCACTTTTGCTCTGGGATCATTCATTTGTTCACAATGCACCCAAGCTTTTATGTAGCAAACTGTGCTACATGCAGAACATAACTTTGATCCCATAGTGTGGAAAAATGAGTGGTCCAAGAGCAAAAGTGCGAATGAGTTCAGTTTTAACGGAGAGTCTTAGCTTTCCCAAGAGAGGTCAATCAATTCTGCATCTCAATCCAGTCAAAAGTTACAGCTAAAGAAAGAAGTGTCAACTACGCTTACTACATACACCACGTGGCAAAAGTTTGAGTTAATGGTGCTAAGAAAAAGTGGTTTCCGTAAAATCTTTATATTTTGGCCAAAAACTGTCATTTTCCTCAAACAGTACCTCTTCGAAATAAACCTAATGTTTAGGTATTCTCAGTTTTTTGGCATCAGCAAGCCAGCCTTAACATTCTGCTGCAAACATTATTAGGAGTCAATACTTGCTCCAAGATGATAAAGCTGGAACACAGGATGCTTCAATCTGCTTACGTCATTTGTGGGAGTTTCAATCTGATTTTATCCGCAGAGGGACCTTGCTTTAAGGGCTGTGGAAGCTCTGAACGCCGAAAATGGGCAGAATTTCGTTGTCATCAACTCTGCAGAATTATGTAAGTGATTAATATTATGCAGTCGAGCTTCGAAATGAGAACATCCTTCGTTAGCAGCTCAATCCTTCTCATTACCCAGCATGTTCTGATACTGGAGCACCCCTAAGGCTGTTAAGGTGCAGAAATGTGTTGGCTTCTGAGAGAAGAACTCAGGCATTTTTGCACGCTTCTTATTGCTCCACACTGCAAAAAAAATTGCTGCATTCCAGTGAAGGACATGAGTTTTTATGAGACTTGAGTTAAGTCTGTGGGCTCGAGTGTGACTCACGTCCGAGTCCAAGTTGAGCCCGTCTCGCTGAGTCAATGCAGCCTTAAATTTTTAAATTCCACACTTGTGTGATAAAAAACGCACTTTTTTCCGAGCTAAAGCAAACATCTTGTATTCTGGCATCCCCCTAGTTTGACATTTCATAAATTCGGTGAGGTGCAAAATTATTCTTACTTTGAAGCTCTAAACTAATGGTGTCCAATATTCGGCTCTAAATTTACATTCCAGACCCTGCCGCTGGAGCCTCTGACGACTGGTACACCAGCCAAGGCGCCCGATACGCGTACACGCCTGAGTTGCGCGACAACGGCTACGGCTTCCTCCTCCCGCCGGAGCTCATCATCCCGAGCGGCGAGGAGATCTGGGCGGCGTGGCAGGTCATCCTCGACCAGGTCCTCGCGAATAATGGCCTGTAAAGTAACCTGGAACTTTCCGTACAAGCGTAGTCGAAATAAAGTTGAACCAAAAGCAGTCGCTGGCACAGAAGTATAATGGGAATTTGCCGAAATCCCCCAGTCTTGGTGGCTAAGACATGATCTGCGTCTACCTGTGGTGTTTCTGGGCCTCCTGGTCATTTCTGACCCGGTCCTGGACCCCGTCGGGGTTCTGCACTGTCGAGCATCTCCAATCGTGGAGGCTGTTTGCATTCAGCTGCTGTTGACACAATCACTTATGAGGCCTGGCTCCAGCTCGCACATGGTCACATTGCATTCAGGCCGTGCAGGGCCTTCCAAAGCAGGGTTGCCATCTCGCTGTTCGCGCCCTGTTCTCCCTCCATTTTTTGCCCGCAAGCCTGAGGTCTTTTCGACAGAGCCATCAATATGCGATTCTCCACGCCTCATCCTAGACGCAGGCTTCTTTTTTTCCGACGAAAACAACCCGGTCGTGGCTTGCGGGACCCCTCACTCAATGTGGGTGGCTCACAAGAACCAGCAACTGAGTAATTTCGGGTTCTGGGAATGCTCATTGTACACAAGTGACCGGCCCCAAAGCCTCTCGACCAAGCATCGCTTCATCTGTGATGTTTCCGCTGTCAGAACTGAGGCTGGTTGCACAGCAACGGACTTCCCTGGCCTGCATGCAGCAGTCACGGAGATGTTTGCAGTGCAATCATGAAGGCACTTGAAATTGTCTCGCTAATTCAACAAGTTTCTTCTTATGACGACCGTGTGATTGAGACAGAGTCGTCGACGTCACATGTGACGAGTACAGCACGACCGTGTTCTGCTCGCACGTCTACCAGGAGCGGTGCCGGGGCTTCATGGACCAAGGACAGTGAAACTCTGATTTAGTCGGGGGTGGCGAGAGCGCGGACCGAACTCTTCTACGCTGCACGAGCAGTGTTGTTCCCCTCCCAGACGTTGGATTCTTTCGCAATGTTCACTTGACCAAATCCAGGCTTTGTCTGGACCATTCAATAATCTTTGCAGCTGTTGAGGGACTTTTTTCTAGTCTGCCTTATCTGATGTCGTCACCAAAAAATCCACATTTGGTTAAATTTGCTAGGAAATTGTTTCCATATTTGTGCAGTCACTCTCGACTCAGCTGTGACCTTTTTTGTGCCCGTGAAATTGACTCAACCTATGTAGGAAAAAAATTCGTGAAAAGTCAAGTTATTAATTTCCACCGAATCTGAGCTGGCTAAATCTGATTTTGAGTGTGCAATATTCAAACACTGTTGTTGATGCATTCTGCACCAAATAGAGAGAGGGAGAGCGGACGACCGAGCAAAACACCAGATGATGAAGATGAGTCTTGCCTTTGAGTGGACTTGACTTTGTGGGAGAGACCACCCTGGAGCTGGAAGCTCCATTGTCGGGCTTCACTTCAACCGCCCTCAAAATCTTGCTGCGCTGAAGTAAAACACGAGCGTCGTGGTCTCTCCCACTTGGGCGTTGAGCTCCGTGCTCAGCTTGTGCGAGGCCTGCACCGTCGGCAACGTGACTGTCGTGACTCACCCGGGGTCGTCCGGTCAAGCCTTGATCGCAGGTCCACGTAATGTACGGACGAGATCGGATGTCAAAGGCCATTTTCGCTCTCTCTCTCTGTGTTGGTCACGGTGAGAGCTGCCAAATTCTTGCCCACCCACGCGCCGGCCAAGCGATTTGGGGTTGACCCCGGGGGGGTTACGTTTTTTTTTTTTCTCATCCTGGCTTCGACGCCGCCAAAAATCGATGACTTCATTATCACGCAGCTCAGTGCGATGAGATGAAAAGACGGTCAGCATAACCTACTAAAGGGGTGATCGTGTGTAGAGAAACGCATCTGGAGGCCACTGCTGAGGTCGCATCGAGGCCGGACTAACTTTGAATTGTGCTTGATCAGGTCCCCACTGCATGAATCGCGTCTAGAAAGGCCATCATTTTTGATTTCGAACTCGATGTTCCAGTGTTTCTGGAGATTACATTGAGGTCGGCAGAGGTCACAGCGAGGCCGAAATGGTTGATTTTTGAACGGTGAACGTCAGTGTTTCAAAAGCTATGAAGAGCGTCCTCAGACGTCGTCATCGAGGCCGACGAAATCGGTGATTTTCGACTCAATATTCCAGTGTTTCACGCAATGAGGTCAGGCTGCCTGCAAAGTGTCTACAGAGGCCGCCATTGAGGTAGGAACAGGCTGACGTTGATGACACTTCATACTTGTGTTCCACTAGATATACTCACCAGATAGAGCCTCAGCGACACTTTTAAGGGTGATGACCTGGTCGAAGTTGAAATCGTCACTTTAAGAACTATAAGAAGATGAGATCGTGTCCAGTGAAACTCAACCAAAGTCTGCAGAGGCCGTTGTTGAGGCCGACTGAGCTGTAGCCACTTTCCAAAATCGTTCCTGAGCTGTTGAGGGACAATTTTCTACTCTTCTTCTTGCACCCAAACTCGTTTTTCCGCCCCTTTGATCGCGGTAGCCAAATGGGTCTCAATTAACCTAGTAATTAGCCCCTCTCCTTCTGAATGTAAATAAGTCTGGCGAGGGGGAGGAAGAGGACGGGAAGTTGAGCGACGTCACCCGAGACGTGACCGCAGTCGCCGTCTTCGCGCCACCTGCCACGGACGCGGACTTGGACCGACGGCGATGGAGCCACGGTCGTTGGAGCCACGTCGGGACCAGGTCGAACCGGGCCGGACGGCGCGGGCAGCTTGCCACTCGCCCTCGGGGACACATGCGTGTGGAGCACGCTCGTCGTGGTGGATAGCATGTGCACCCATTGGACGCAAGGTGCATGTGCTCTCCGGGATGCATGGATGGTGGACTGACTGGATAGCAGAACTGAGTGTGGATGACAGTGCTTAGAGTGCAGTGAATGGTGCATAGCAGTACTTGGACTAATCTGAATGGCGGATAGCAGTACTCAGAGTACACTAAATGTGGGTAGAACAGTACTAAGTCTACAGTGACTCGTGG